>Ga0182024_10001105_pt1 | contig 69876 bp, 42 predicted proteins | sample P32metaG_FD_120480 | JGI IMG/M metagenome (GOLD analysis project Ga0182024, IMG submission 120480) | Permafrost microbial communities from Stordalen Mire, Sweden - P3-2 metaG (Illumina Assembly) | ecosystem: Environmental > Terrestrial > Soil > Wetlands > Permafrost | place: Sweden: Stordalen...
AAACCGACGAAATAACGGTCGACGCCGGTCTCGATGTCGCCGCTGTCCTCGTAGCCGACGAAGCCGCGCGCGGGGAAACGGTCCTGCGTCTGCAGCGTCAGGTCGGTCTCGCCCAGCTTTTCGCCGGGCCGGTAGACGATGTCGGTGGTGCGAAACGGGTTCTGGTTGAGGAAGTCGAGATTGGCCTGCAGCGTGCGCGAATCGATCTCGTCGCCGGGATGCGTGTAAACGCCGTCCGCGATCTGTGCGCTCGAAAACCAGCGGTTGCCTGCCACGGTGACCTTGCCCACGCGGCCTTCCAGCACGACGACCTGCAGGACGCCGTTGGTAATATCCTGCGCGGGCACGGCCACGTCGACCACCGGCCGGTCGTGCTCGCGATAATAAACGATGACCGATTTGACCAGGTCGTTGAGCTTGCCGCGCGTGACCGGCTGGCCGAGGTAGGGCAGATAGCGCACGGCAAAATCCTCCGCCGCGGGCGGCGTGACATTTTTCAGGCTGATGCCGTGGGCGTCGACCAGTCCCTTGCCCACCGCCGCGGGGGTCGGCACGAAAACGATCGCGTTGAGATGCTTGATGAGCACCTGGTGCGGATCACCCTTGCTCGCGGTTCCGGCGACCGGCACCTCCGCGCGCGCGGGCGGATTGGTGGGTGGCATCTTCGGCGCGATGCGATAATAGTCCTCCGCCGCGCGGGACACGGTCAGGCCGAGACCCGCGAGGGCCAGCATGCCTCCGAATCGGCCCAGGCGGATGGTGCGACGAAACCGTTTAACCGCCATGGATCAGCGCAAGTAGCTCGTTATAGACGGAGGGTGAAAGCACATCGCGGAATCCGTCCAGGACCGCTTGCGAAAGCGGCGTCCCCGCCTGATTAAGGAATATCGGTTTGCCCGTCTTGGGATCGCCGACGATGACCGCACCGTCGATGATCTCGACCACGCCGGAATCGGCCGTGGCCAGTCGCGAGAACGCCGGCAGGTTCGAGGTGCTGCTGGCGTAGGCGTAATCGGTCGCGTCGGGCTCGTTGTTGATCGCGCCGAGCAGCTCGCCGCCCAGTCCAAATTTGTCCGGGAAAATGGTGAAGAAGAAGGGGCTCAGGCCGTTGGTGGGATCGTTCGCGATCTGGTCCTGGATGCTGGCGATCTCCGCCGTGAAGGTGGACGCGATCTGGCTCGGAGTCGGATTGGTGACGTTGAGCAGGCCGGTAAAGTAGGTGATATCGTAATTGGCGATGCCCTGGTCGCCGATGGGCGACGTCTGGCCCGAGACCGTGATGGTGTGCAAGCCGGGGGCGCTGTCCGGCAGCGGCGTGACCGTGTACGTCAGCGTGCCGTTGAGGTCCGAGGCATCGTGACCGGGCTGGAAGCCGGTGTAGGTCGAGGTAAAGGTCGGTGTGGGCGAGCCGGGGGCCACGACGAAAGTGTTAGCCGTGATGTCCAACTGGTCGGGCACGATGTTCACCGTGCCGTTGACGTACTCGATGTTGAAACCGCCGAACACCGGGTTTCCAGTGATGGTGACCGTCTGCGTGTCGCCGGCGTCGTTGCCGCCCGTGAGGTTATAGGTCGGGCCGTTGGGCAATTCCGTGGAAAGCTGACTGGCGCCCTCGCCCGTTGCGGTGGAGGAAGGCGTATACCCATAAGGCTGCGTGCCGCCCACGACGGCGATTTCCGTGTTGACCGGGAACTGCCACTGCAACACCGGCAGGCCGTCGTTCACCTGGCCGGAACTATTGTAAACGTTAACGCCCCAGATGCCGCCGCCGTCCCCGGTTTGCGGCGAGAAGTCCCACATCCCGGGGCTCGAGCCTTGCGCGTAATTGGTGATGTCGGCGAGCTGCGCGCTCGTGTAGCCGGCCACGTCCGTCGTGCCGTCGGCATTGTTGTTTTCCGCGATGCCCGCCTGCTCGCCCGTGGCATCCGTGTCCCAGTAAACATGCTGGATCGCCCCCGCGTTGGCGCCGACCACCGCGCCGGTCGAGCTTCCATCGCCGCCCTCGACGGTGCTCGTGCTGTAGCTGGTTTCCAGAATGCTGTCCGGCTGGTTGCCGCCGACCAGGCCGCCGACGTTGCCCGCACCGTCGATGGTGCCGGAGAAACTTCCACCACCGCTGTAGGAGTCATCGATCTGGTTGAAGTTGTTGCCGGCAATTCCGCCCACGTTGGTTTCCACGCCGCTGCCGACGTTCCCTGTGTTGATGGATTGGGTCACCGTCCCGTAATTGCTTCCCACGATGCCGCCGATGCCATCAGAGCCTTCGGTGCCCTGCACCGGGCCGCTGTTCGAATCCTCCCCGAGCGTGGCTCCCTGCTCGTTGACGCCGGCGATACCGCCGATGTTGTTGCCGGAGCCGGTTACCGACGCGACGCCGAAGGAATTATTCGAGCTGGAGGTGATCTGTCCGAAGTTATCGCCGACGATTCCGCCCACGTTGTCCCCGTTTCCGCTGATGGAGTTGGCGTTGAAATTGATGTTAACGTCGCTGACGATCTTGACGCTGTCCGTCTCGTCATTATCAATTTCCTGGTCGTTGTTGTTTTGGTCATTCGTGAGTATCCCGAGACTGGTTCCCGCGAGGCCGCCCACGTTACTATTTCCCGTGATCGAGCTGTCGTTCAAAGTCACATCCCGAATCGTCACATCCAGGCCCACATAACCGAAGAGGCCCACGTTGTCGGTGTCGGGCCGGTTAATATAGAGACTCTGGATCGTTTCACCGTTGCCCTCGACGAAGCCGTTGAAGGCATCCGTGATCGGACCGGAATCCGAATCTGAATTCGGCACGGTTCCGATGGGATCGAACCCGGCCGTGGTCCAGATCTCCGCCGGATTGGTGACGACACTCATGTCGAGGGCGCTCGTGATAAAATAGCTGCCGCCCAGGTTCGCGGCGATGAACTGGAGTTGGTGCGGGCTGTTGATGTTATCGTTCGCTTCCATGGCGAGCACGGGGCGGGTCTGGCCATCAATGATGTACCACGCCGGACCGCCGCCGCTGTCGGGCGAGGTGCCGATCTCGTAAACGCCGTTGGTGTTCGGAACGAGAGTGGCCGCGCCGAAGAAGCCGAATCCCGCACCGGACACCACGTCGTTGCCCGAGATGGTATAGGCCGTGCCGTTGGTGGAACTGACGGAGGCGAGGTCGAATTCGTCAGCGGCTCCATCGTCGTCGGTGTTGCTATTGGTCGCATTCGTCTGGCCGCTCGTCACGATATCCCAGTAGGAATCATGGGTCTGGGCGCCGTCCTCATCAAAGCCGACGAGGGCACCCGTCGAGTTGCTCGAACCGCTCTCACCAGATACCGGGCCGCTGTCGTAGGTGAATTCCACGATGCCTTGGTTGTCACCGACGATGCCGCCGACGTTGACGGCGTCCGAATCGCCGATGGAGCCAACGTTGTAGGCCGTGGTCACCGTACCGCTGGAATCATTGAGACCGACGATGCCGCCCACATTCGCCACGCCGTCCACCGTGCCGGTGTTGTAGCTGGTCTGGATGACGCCGGAGTTGGCATTGAAAACCGGCCCGTTGACAAGATCGGAGCGGATCGAATCTTGGACATCCGACTCGTCATCATTACCCGACTGATTCTCTCCCGCGATACCACCGATGTTGGTTCCCCCTCCATCATCCCCGGCGAAGTTATCGCGGCCTGTCACCGTGCCCGAGTTGTAGCTGTCGGAAATGAACCCGGTGTTGAAGCCGACGAGCCCACCCACATCGACGTCACCCGTCACGCTGGCGGAAGGGAAGGCGTTGGAGGCCGTGATCGTGCCGTCGTTCTCCCCGGCAATGCCGCCGAGATCGAAGGATTCGCCTTCGCCGGGCTGCACCGAACCGGAAAAGGGACTGGCATTGATCGTTCCCGTACTCGTGTTATAGCCCGCCACGCCACCAACATTGTCCTGTCCGGTGACACCGGCGAAGCCCTGCACGCTATAGATCGTGCCGTCGTTTTCACCCGCCGCGCCGCCCACCGAATTGTTGCCCGTAACCGCACCGTAAGTATTGCCGAATTGGACCGTACCTGCCGAGGTGTTCAGGCCGACCAGGCCGCCAACCTCGTCAGATCCGTGGACGAGGGCCGTTTGGTTGTTGTCAAAAATAGTGCCGTAATTGGAACCGAAATTGAGCGTGCCGGAGTTTTCACCCACCAGGCCGCCGACGTTTGTCCCTCCGGTGATACTGGAATTTCGAATAGCGATATTATCGAGGTAAGCGTCCGCACCCGTGACGCCGAAGATTCCGACGTTGGTGCTCTCGCTGCCCTGATTGATCGTCACCCCGGCGATCGTTCCGTTGCTGAACTCGCCCTCATACGGCGTGCTTTCCGATCCGATCGGCAGGAAGCCCTCGCCGCTATTCCACGTTGCCGTGTCAAAGCCCGTGGTGCCGTTTTCCTCCAGCTCACTGCCGTAAATCGTATTGCCGTTCAGCGTGAAGTTGGAGCTGAGGAAACCCTCCATGCCCTGCAGGCCATAGATATCCTCCAGGCCGTAATAAACCGTCGAGCCGTTGCCGCTGTCGGCGCGCAGGAAGGTGCCGTTGTCGATTTCGAAATCGTTCGTCGCGGTGAAGCCGGGCAGCACATTGGTCAGGACGCCGTTCACCAGCGTCTGCGGGAGGTTGCCGCCGTTCCCACCGACGTTGACCAGTTGCACCCACGCGCCGCGCTGGAGAATGAAGTTCGGCACGTTGATCGCGCCCGCCAGCGACGTGGAGATGACATCCGTGGGCGCGGCAGCGTCGATGATCAGGCTGCCCGTCGTCGCGTGCGTGTTGGTGATCGCCGCGTTGATGTTGATCGTGCTGCCGGCCGTCGTCGTCACCAGCGTGAAGTTGTTCCCGCTGTCCCACGTCACGTCGTTGGAAATGGTGATGTTATTCTGGGCGCTGAGCATCAGCCCGGTGGAATTCAGCAGGCTGTCCACCGTGGTGGGATCAACCGTCGAGGCGGTGGGATCCGTTCCGCCGCCGGTGATGACGTCGATGGATGCCGGATCGAGCAGCAGGTTGCCCGTCGTGCCGTCCGTCGCGGTCGTGTCGACCGTGCCGGTGAGCGCGACCTGGGCGCCCGAGATTTCCACCTGGCCGCCCGCGCCGCCCTGGCCGCCGCGCGCCAGAATCTTGCCGCTATGCACAACCTTGCCCGTCGCGCTCTTCACGAGAATCGTGCCGCCCTGGCCCGTCGCCGCCGTGGCGGACGCGTCGAGCGTGCCGGAGTTGACGATCGTGCCGCTGTCGGCGGTGAGATAAATATGGCCGCCCTGCTGCGTGACCGTCGTGGCCCGCACGATGCCCTCATTCTGGATCGCCAGCGCGTAGATGTTGCCGTTGGCCGCCTTCAACTCTGCCGTGGAGGCGGTGATCGTACCTGAATTCTTCACGCCGATCTTTTGTTTTCCCGTGGGCGCGGAAGGCGTACTGACTGGTTCCACCGTGATGGTGCTACCGTCGGCATTTTGCTGCGCGAGCAGGATGTCGTCGCCGGCGACCAGTCCGGCCGTGCCCGTGGCGTTGATCGTTCCCTTGTTGTTCACCGTCTTGCCGAGCAGCACCACGTCGCCGCCCAGCGCGGTGATCGTCCCGAGGTTCGTGACCGCCCCGTCACTGCTGCCCACGAAGTGGAGATTGCCCGACATGAAATCGGTATCCGAAATGTCCCGCGTGCTGGCGGTGAAACCGGCCGTGGTGATGATGCCGCCCGGACCGACAACAATGCCGTTGCCGTTGATGAGGTAGACCTGCCCGTTCGCCGAGAGCGTGCCGTTGATGAAGGAAGTCTGGCCTCCGAGCACGCGGTTAAGCGCCGCGCTCGTGCTCGATGGTTGGATGAATTTGGTCAGCTCACCGGAGCCAATCGAAAACGTCTGCCAATTGATAATGGCCGTGTTGCTCGTCTGATTGATGGTGACGGCGGAACTTCCCTGCCCGGCAATGGTTGCCGATCCTGCGGCAACGGCGCCCCCGGTCGGGTTGGCCTGAAGGACCAACGAACTGGCCGCCATCAAAGCAAGGATGGGCCAGTGGAGACGCATAGGAACCACTGTTCTAGGCGTTCCGTAGATTATTTTCCAGAAATCTCTTCGCTTCTCCAATGAATTTCATTGACATGATTATACCACTGTACCAATTACCAATTGAACTTCGATATAATCGGCGCCATCAGTCGACGCCGCTGAGATTTCCTCCGCAGAAGGAGAATTTCGGATCAGACGAGGGCGGCGGCCATACTGAGCTGCGCGAAATGGTCGCGAACCGTCTTGTCGAAGCCCGGGCCGGGCTTCAGGACCTGCGTCGGAAAGGACGAGGCGACGATGCCGCGCAGATGGTCTGGCGACTTCACATGCCAGAGCGCCAGCGCCTGCACGAGGATATTGCCAATGGCCGCCGCGTCCGCCGGTCCGGTGACGACGGGGAGGCCGGTGGTGTCGGCCACAAGCTGGTTGAGTAATTCGTTGCGCGAACCGCGGCCGATGATGTGCAGCACTTCGATCTCCTGCCCGGTGAGCGCCTCGAGTTTGGCGAGCGTCTGCGCATGCGCCAGCGCCAGGCTCTCCAGCACAATACGGACATATTCGGCCGGCGTGTGCGGCACGGCCTGGTCGGTCTCGCGGCAATAAGCGGCGATCTTCTCGGTCATGTCGCCCGGCTCCATGAAGCGGGGATCGGACGGGAAGATGTGCGTGTCCGTGGGGCCGAGATCGCGCGCCATCTGGTTGAGTTCCGCGCAGGTGTAGCTTTGGCCCACCGCGCGCCACGAGCGCCGGCATTCCTCCAGGATCCAAAGTCCCACGCTGCTTTTGAGGAAGCGGATCGAGCCGCCCAGGCCGACCTCGTTCGTGAAATCATCCTCGCGCGCCTGGCTGCTGAGGATCGGGGCGGGCAGTTCCACGCCGAACTGCGCCCAGCTGTCGGAATGAAGATAGGCCCAACGTTGTTCCGCACGCGCCGGCACCGCCGCGATGGCCGCCGCCGTTTCGTGCGAGCAGGTGGCCACCACGCGGGTGTTGACCAGCTGGGGCAGGCGCCGCAATTCCTCCACCACGGGACCAAAGACCGTTCCGCTCGGCACCAGCCGCGGCAGGATCGAGCCGGGCAGGTCGAGCGCCGCGAGCATCTTGGGCGACCAGGCGTGGGTGCGCGGATTGTAAAGCTGCGTCGCGCTGGCCAGCGATTCCTCGCACGCCGCCACGCCGGAGAAGCGGGTGTTCAGATAATCGGCGATCGGCAGGAACCGCTCGGCCTTCTGGAAAACCGCCGGGTTGTTTTCATGCTCCGCCTCGAGCCGGAAAAGCGTGTGGAGCGGCAGCAGCGGAATACCGGTCTCCGCATAGATCGCCGCCGATCCCAGCTTCTGCAGGAGCCGCGCCGCGTCGGAAGCCTTGGCCCCGTCGTGATTGCGGCAGGGCGATTGCAACGGCCGATCATGGCGATCGAGAAGCACGAAATCGATGCCGCCCGAGTTGGCGCTGAGTCCCGAGATGGGCAGGTTCAGCTGGGCCGCCTTCGCGATGCCGATGAAGAGTTCGCGCTCCAGCGCGGGCAGGTCCCAGTGCACCGGATCCCGGCCCGGGAGAGTCGGCGTATCGAAGCGATGAATCTCCTCCAAGGCGAGCTGACCTTTGTTGAGGGTGCCGAGCACCACGCGCCCGCTTTCGAAACCGACATCGCAGGCCAGATAATAATGAGCACTCATCGAGAGTCGCTAACCATTTGGAGCATAAAGGAAATTAGAGAGATGTCGAGAACCGTAATGCTAATTTCGAAATTCTGGATACACGCCATGCGGTAACCTGTCAAGGGCGTTGATCTTGCGTCGATTTGCCACCCTGCCCAGCGCCGTGCTTAACACCTACTTGATCGTGAACTGATCCTGCACCGCACCCTCTAGCGAGCCGCCGACCCGAATCGCGAAGTCGCCCGGTTCCACCGCCCACTGCTTGTTCGCGTTCCAAACCGCCAGCTCGGATTGCGGGACATTGAACGTCACTGTCTCGCTTTCACCCGGCTTGAGATGCAGACGCGAAAATCCCTTGAGCTGTTCCACTGGCGTGACCACGTCCGCTGTTTCCTCGCGCACGTAGAGTTGTGCCACTTCATCCCCGGCCCGCGTCCCGGTATTGGTGACGCTCGCGGTGACCCTCACATCATCCTTGGAGCCCGCGGCAGGCGCGATGACGGCGAGTTGGTCATACTTGAACGTTGTATAACTCAGGCCCGTGCCGAAGGTGAACAGCGGCTGGGATGTCCCTTCCACATAATGGTTGGTCCGCTCGGAGGACTCGTGATTGTAGTAGTCGGGAATGTCGCCCACCGTGCGAGGAAAGCTGACCGGCAACCGCCCCGCGGGATTGTTGTCGCCGAAGAGTGTCTGCGCGACCGCAAGGCCGCCGAACTCGCCCGGGTACCATGCTTCCAAAATTGCCGGCACGTGCTCCGCGGCCCACGTGATCGAAAGCGGCCGTCCGTTTTCCAGCACCAGGACCACGCGCTTGCCGGTCTTCACCAACGCTTCCAGCAGCGCCTCCTGGTTTCCCGGCAGATCGAGATTGTCGCGATCAAATCCCTCCCCGGAAATTTTCAGCCGCTCGCCCAGGGCCGCGATGATCACGTCCGCATGCCTCGCCTTGGCCACTGCCGTGGCGATGTCCTCGCCCGAATCGAAGACGACTTTTGCGTTAGGCAGGCTCGCCTTGACGCCGTCGACAATCGAATACGTTTTGTCCGCGCCCTGCTCGGCGTAGTCGCCCAGCCGCGCCTGGTCGCCGTTCGGCCCGATCACGGCCACATGCTCCAGCTGCTTGGAAAGCGGCAGCAGATTTCCGTCATTTTTGAGCAGGCACATCGATTCGAGGGAGGAACGCAAGCTCACGTCGAGATGCGCCTGCGCGCGAGAGACCTTCGCATCGAGCGCCGGATCGGTGAACGGATGATCGAAAAGTCCCAGCATGAACTTCGCCCGCAACACGCACGTCACCGCGCGATCCAGCGCCTCAGGCTTCAGCTTGCCGTCTTTGATTCCATCGATGATCGCATTCTGGAAAACGTCGTGGGTGTAGTCGTAGAACTGCATGTCGACCCCGGAATTGATCGCCAGGCAGACCGCGTCCTCCGGCGTCGCCGCGACATGGTGGGTTTTCTCCAGGCGCGAGATCGCGCCGAGATCGGAGAGGACGAATCCCTGGAATCCCATTTCCTGCCGCAGCACGGTGAGCAACAGCCACGGATTGGCCGTGCACGGAATGCCGTCGATATCATGGTAGGCCGCCATGATGCCCATCGCCTTCCCCTGCTCGATCGCGGGCTCGAACGACTTCAGCATGATGGTGCGCGCCTCGCGCTCGCCGATGTGCACCGACGACGTATTGAGACCGCCCTGCGGCGAACCGTGGCCGGCGAAATGTTTCGGCTCGGCGATGATGTTATGATCGCTCGCCAGCGAATCGCCCTGCATGCCCTGCACGTAGGCCAAGCCGAGTTGGCCCGTCAGGTACGGGTCCTCCCCCATGTCCTCCTCGATGCGGCCCCAGCGCGGTTCCCGCGCCAAGTCGAGCACCGGCCCGAGGGCCATTTGAATGCCTCGCGCACGCATTTCTGCCGCGATGGTTGCGCCCGTCTGCTTCGCAAGATCGGTGTCCCACGTCGTGCCGAGACCGATCGGCGCCGGAAAAACCGTCTCCTCGAAGGATTGGGAGCCGTGCACGCCTTCCTCAAAAAATAGGGCCGGGATGCCGAGTCGGTTGTGCTTGATCACCCAGTCTTGGATCTCGTTGCCGAGCGCGGGATAGGGATAGAGATCGTGAATCGCGCCGACGCCCAGTGCGCCCCAGAGCTGCGTCGCGTTGTCCGGCAGAAATTTCGAATCGACCGCCGCGTGGGTGTGATTGCGCACATGATCGAGAAGCTTGATCGGATGCTCCATCGCATCGGTGCCGGCACCGGAATAAAGATCGAGCTGGCGCGCCTTCTCTTCCACTGTCATGCGCTCCAACAAATCCTGGATGCGCTGCTCAATCGGAAGCTGGGCCTGTTTATAGGGCGCGGAAGCCAAGTCATCATCGGCTTTCAATACAGAGCCGCAGGCCACGAGCCCGAGACCCAACCAGGACACCGCTAACGAGAAAAAGGGCGATTTCATCAGCCGCGAATCTAGCAATTTCGATCCACGTGTCACTTCTCACGTTACAGGCTGAGGTTTCCTTGAAAGACGAGCGGCGCAATTGCATTTTCCCCTGAGACTTGGAAGTAACTGGCCAAGGTGCCGACTGATCCCAATGGCAAAGGCCCGCTGCCCCAGTAGAACTGTCGTCTCTGAGGTAGCCGGCGCTATCCCTAGCGCCGGTCAGAGTAGACTGCGCGTCCGAAACTGACCGGCGCTAGGGACAGCGCCGGCTACCCAAATCAGCGCGTCGCGCGCGCTTACTTATCCGCAACGGTGACCTGCGTGCTCTGGCGGATATCCGCCGAGGAGGCACCGACCTCCAGCTGATACGTGCCCGGATCGACGACGTAGTCATTCTTCGCGACGCTCCAGTAGCGGAACCGTTCCGCCGGGATGTCGAAGGCGACCTTTGTCGTCGCGCCCGCCGCGAGCGGGACGCGCTGGAAACCGACCAGCGAGCGGATCGGCTGCGGCGCGGCGGTGCCGAGATTCTTCACGTAGACCTGCACCACTTCATCGCCGTCGCGCGCGCCGGTGTTGGAAACCGGAACTTCCAGATGCACCATGCCGGTTGGCGCCACCGTGGGTGCGCCCAAGGCCGCTGAAGCATAACGGAAGCTCGTATAGCTCAGCCCATAGCCGAACGGAAATACCGGCTTGCCGGTGAAGTAACGGTAAGTGCGGTTGGCCATGTGGTAGTCGGTGAAGTCCGGCAGATCGTCCGTCTTCTCGTAGAAAGTGACCGGCAGGCGGCCGGCGGGATTATATTTGCCGAAGAGAACGTCGGCGACGGCAGTACCGCCCTGCCCGCCCGGATACCAAGCCTGCAGGATGGCCGCGAGGTTCTGCGCCTCCCAAGGCATGGCGATCGCGCTGCCGGTGCAATTCACGAAGATGACCGGCTTGCCGGTGGCCTGGAGCGCGTGGAGCAATTTCTCCTGCGCGTCCGGCAGCTCGATGCGGGTGCGGTCGCCGTGAGAGAAGCCGGGAATTTCCAAGCTGGACTCCTCGCCCTCGAGGCCCGAATTGAGGCCGCCGATGTAAATAATCACGTCATCCTTCGCGGCCATGTCGATCGCCTTTTGGAAATCCTCGGGTGAGACATTGTCGTTGGGATGCTTCGGGTCTTCGACCAAGGGGGAGCCCTTGGCGAAATCGATCGTCACCCCCGAACCGACCGCGTTCTGGATGCCCTCGAACAGCGTGACGGTGTGGGTGGGATCGCCGTTGTAATTTCCGTTGAGCATCGCCTTGGCGTTGGCGCCCAGAATGGCGATGCTTTTCAGCTTCGCGGGATCCAGCGGCAGGATGCCGTTGTTCTTGAGCAGGACCATCGATTCGCGGGCAGTCTTTAGGTCGAGCGCGAGGTGCTCCGGGCTTTCGACTTCCGTCATGGCGATGTTGGAGAAGGGCACCTTTTCCGGCGGATCGAAGAGACCGAGCCGGAAACGGATTTCCAGCACGCGATGGAGCGCCTGGTTGACCGTGGCCTCAGTGGTCAATCCCTGCGCGACGGCTTGCGGAAGATTTCGGTAAGTTCCGCCGCACTCCAGGTCGCAACCGGCATTGATGGCCGCGGCAGACGCGGCCGGGCCGCCCTTCACGTAATGATGGCCGCCGGAAACATCGCCCACCGCGCCGCAATCGGAAACGACGTGGCCCTTGAAGCCCCACGTATTCCGCAGCAGGTCGGTCAGGAGATATTTATTGGCGGGAGCGGGCACGCCGTCGACCGCGTTGTAGGCGGCCATGACGGCGCCGACGTGGGCTTCCTCAACTGCCGCTTGAAACGCCGGCAGGTAGGTTTCGTGAAGATCGCGCGGCGTGGGATCGATGTTGGCGGTATGCCGCGTGGGCTCGGGACCGCTGTGAACGGCGAAGTGCTTGGCGCAGGCCATCGCCTCGAGGTAGCCGTCCTTGGTCTGCTGGATGCCGGTGATGAAGTTGATGGCGATGCGCGAGGTGAGGAACGGGTCCTCGCCGTACGTCTCCTGCCCGCGGCCCCAGCGCGGATCGCGAAAGATGTTGATGTTCGGCGCCCAGAAATTAAGCCCGTGATTGTCCTTGCCGCCCTCCCCGTCGCGCAGCGCCTGGTAGTACTTGGCCCGCGCCTCATCGGCGATGACGAGGCCGATCTGGTAAATGAGCGGCTGGTCCCAGGTCGCGGACATTCCGATGGCTTGCGGGAAAACGGTGGCATGGCCGTTGCGCGCCACGCCGTGCAGGCACTCGCTCCAGTAGTTATAGGCGGGCAGGTTCAGACGCGGAATGGCAACCGCGGCGTTGACGAGCTGGCTCGCCTTTTCCGCCAGCGACATGCGCGAAATCAGGTCGTCGATGCGCGCATCCATCGGCTTGGTGGCATCGGTGTAGATTTCGGGCGTGGTGATGTGCGGGATCGTGGCCGCCTTGGCATCGGCCACGTCGACGAGATCGACCGCCTTGACGCAGGCGACGACGGCACCCGTCGCATCGTAAATCTGGATCGCGTTGAACTTCGCGTTGTCCTGCACGCCCTTGAACGTGATGGTGAGCGGCCCGCCGATCGAGTCGGCCGCATGGTGCACCTTGCCGCGGACTTGGTACGCCTTGGCAAATCCGGCTTGAGCGAAGGTATCAAGCTTGTCGGCGATAACCGTATCACCGCTGGTGATGTGGATGATCCGCTGGCCCGGACCCTTTTTGTAAACCTCGGCCTCATCCACCTCGATCGTATAATCGCCTTCGGGCAGACCCTCGACGACCGCTGCAAACGTCGGGGCGTAAACCTCGCCCGAGTAGGTGTCGTCGGCGGGGCCGCCTTCCACGGTCACGTCTTTCGGCGTGGCGAAATGTTCGATATTGCCCGTGACCGTGAAGGTCTTACCACAGGGCGAGGGCGCGGTTTCGTCCGCGCGCGACGCGTCCGCGATGGCCAGCGCGAGCAGGGCCACGAGGCTTGCCGAGGCAAAAGCGGAAAGAGAACGGAGGGCGCCGCTGCGGATCGTGAAGGACGGAGTCATGAGGGGTGGGTTTGGAAAATAGGGATGGGGCAGAAACGGTTTCGTGAGCAGGCAGGTAGAAACCCGCCCTGTCTCAATTTGTCGCGGCCGCGCTGGCACTAAAGCCCGAAAGCTGTAGCATCGCACGCGTCGCATCTTAAACTTCATCGAAGGCTGCGTAACTTTCGTCCAGATTCAACGCTAATCTCAAATGGAAAACTCCCTCGTTCCCTCGTTTCCGCGTACGAAATTCGCCGCGATCTTTTTCGCGGCTGTTTCGGCTGCCTCTCTTTTCCCGGCCAATCCGTTGCACGCGGCGGACGTGCCGACGACACCGAAGACGTTTTGCAATCCGGTCGACCTGCCTTACCGCTTCCGTCCCGAACAGCCCCCTCGGCGCGAGGCAGCCGATCCGACCATGGTTTTCTACAAGGGCGAATACTGGCTGTTCGCCTCGAAGAGCGGCGGCTACTGGCATACCTCCGATTTCTCCAACTGGAAATTCGTCGCGCCGACCGGGATACCACTTGAGACCTATGCGCCGACGGTGGAGATCATCGGCGGCAAGATGTATTTCCTCGCCGGCGACAGCGGCATCCTGACTACGGACGATCCCGCCGCGGGCCAGTGGACTCAGGTATCCAAGCTTTTCGGCACGAGCGATCCGGACCTGTTCCTGGATGATGATGGAAAGCTCTATCTCTACGACGGCTGCTCGGACAAAGATCCCATTCAAGGCGAGGAACTCGATCCCCAGACGTTCAAGGTGCTCCAGCCGCGCGTGGGCCTGTTCGGTGGCAACCGGCGCATTCACGGCTGGGAGAACCGGCGGCGCTATTATGAGATCGATGCGCCCGATGCCGATGCGGCCAACAAAAAGGTGGCGCCGTATATCGAAGGCTCGTGGATGAACAAGGTGAACGGCCGTTATTTCCTCCAGTACGCCGCGCCGGGCACGGAAATGCCCAATTACGGTGACGGCGTCTACGTGGGCGATCATCCGCTCGGGCCTTTCACTTACATGCCATCGAATCCGTTTTCGTATAAGCCGACCGGTTTTGCCGCCGGCGCGGGACACGGCAGCACCTTCAAGGACACGCTGGGGAACTACTGGCACATCGCGACGGTCGCCATTTGCGTGCGAGACATTTTCGAGCGGCGGCTGGGCATGTATCCGGCCAAATTTTTCGATGACGGCCAGGCGGCGGTGAACACGTATCTGGGTGATTATCCGCAATATGTTCCGGCTGGTAAGGCCGATGCGTTCGACTCCAATTCGCCGGGCTGGATGCTGCTTTCGCTGAACAAGCCGGTGACGGTTTCTTCGACCTTGCCGAATTTTCCCGCCACGAATGCAGTCGACGAAGACCTCAAGACATGGTGGTCGGCGGCAACAGGCAGTCCCCAGGAATGGCTGGAGGTCGACCTCGGCGCGCAGGACAAGATCGAGGCGATCCAGACCAACTTCGCCGACCAGGGCGCCAAGACCGTGGGGCGCCTGACTGGCGACATCGCGTATCAATATGTCGTCGAGGCTTCCGCGGACGGCTCGCACTGGACGACGATCATCGACCAGAAAAACAACCAGCGTGATTCCCCGCACGATTACGAACCCCTTGCGGCGCCCGCCACGGCTCGCTATGTCCGCATCACGAATTTCCATGATCCCGCCGGCATGCTCTTCTCGATCTCCGGCTTTCGTGTTTTCGGCCTGGCTCCCGGACCCGTTCCGTCGGCGGTGCAGGGAATCACCGCGACGCGCGATCCCCAGGATGGTCGTTGCGCGAAAATTTCCTGGCAGCCGTCAAGCGGCGCGGAATTCTATATCGTGCGCTACGGTATCAAGCCGGACCGGTTGTTTTCCAACTACCAGATCTATAAGGGCACGGAACTCGATCTCCATGCGCTCAACGCAGACACCCCGGCCTACTACGTGACGGTGGATGCGATTAACGCCAGCGGAATCGAGGCTGGTCCTGCGGCGATACCGATTCACTAAAGTTTGCTAACCGCAGTGTCCGTCATCCTGAGGTCGACGGCTACCGACTGAGCTGAACCGGAGACGCGCGTCGCGCCTCCGGCACATCGTGAATCCTAGTGCAGGTAGGTGTTCAGCAAATTCTCGAGATACTCCTGACGGCCGCTGCGGGGCTTGGGTTCGCCGAGCTTCAGCGCGATTTTCTCGAGTTCCTTGAAGCCGATTTTCTTGCGCTCGATTTCCTTGCCGAAATCGCTGTCGAAGCTGGAATACCGCTCCTTCACGAACTTACCGAGCTTGCCGTCGGCGAGAATCTTGCGCGCGACCTGGTCGGCCAGGGCGTAGGCGTCCATGCCGCCGATGTGCGCGTAGAACAGGTCCTCGAGATCGACGGACGGACGGCGCAGCTTGGCGTCGAAGTTGAAACCGCCCGAACCGAGTCCTCCCGCCTTCAGGATGGAAACCATGGCCAGTGTCAGTTCCTTCACGTCGGTGTTGAACTGGTCGGTGTCCCAGCCCAGCAGCGTGTCGCCGGAATTGGCGTCGATTGAGCCGAGCATCTTCACCGCCGAGGCGACTTCGATCTCATGCTGGAAGGTGTGGCCCGCGAGCGTGGCGTGGTTGGTCTCGATGTTGAACTTGAAATACTTGTCCAGGCCGAAGGTGCGCAGGAACGCGATGCCGCTGGCGACATCGAAATCATACTGGTGCTTGGTCGGTTCCTTCGGCTTCGGCTCGATGAGGAACTGGCCGGTGAAGCCGATCTGCTTCGCGTAATCAACGGCCATGTGCATGAAGGCGGCCAGGTGCGCCTGCTCGCGCTTGAGGTCGGTGTTGAGCAGCGTCTCGTACCCTTCGCGACCGCCCCAGAAAACGTAGTTCTGGCCGCCGAGCGCCTTCGTCGCTTCCAGCGCCTTCTTCACCTGCGCCGCGGCGTAGGCAAAGACGTGGGCGTCGGGATTGGTCGCGCCGCCGCACATGTAGCGCGGGTTGGAAAACAAATTCGCCGTGCCCCACAGGAGCTTCACGCCGGTCGCCTTTTGCAGCTGCTTGGCGTGGTCGACAATTTTGTCGAGGTTGCGGTTCGATTCGGCCAGCGAGCGGCCCTCGGGCGCGATGTCGCGGTCGTGAAACGCCCAGAACGGCGCCTCGATTTTCTGGAAAAACTCGAAGGCCGCGTCCATGCGGATCTTGGCGATGCTGACCGGGTCCTTGCCCTTTTCCCACGCGCGCACGATCGTGCCCGGACCGAACGGATCGCCGCCGGCGCCGCGGAAGGAATGCCAGTAGGCGATGGAAAAACGCATCCGGTCCTTCATCGTCTGGCCATCGACGATTTCCGCGGGATTGTAGTGCCGGAACGCCAGCGGATTCGTGCTGGAAGCGCCTTCGTATCGGATCGTCTTGATCTTGGAAAAATGGGATTTGGACATCGTGGGAGTTTGCGTCAGGATGAACGGCCCGCCAAGAAAAACGAAACTTCTCCGCGCTTTTTACCTGTCGGCTTCTTTTCCCCCAGCCTCACCCGTTCTTGCTTATTGACGCCTGAATGGCAGAGAATCGCCTAAATACGCTTTATGATAACCGCCTCGTCCTCGCCCGTCGCCACCGACCAAACTCCGCTCAGCCCAGCGGTCCGCCTCACGGCCGTCTCCGCCGTCACCGCGCTGTTTTTCATGTGGGGATTTCTGACCGTCCTGAACGACATCCTCCTGCCGCACCTCAAGTCCGTCTTCAACCTCAATTATACCGAGGCGTCCCTGATCCAGTTCTGCTTCTTCGGCGCCTACTTCATCATGTCGCTGCCGTCGGGCATCGTCGTGGCGAAATTGGGCTACCAAAAAGGCATGGTCATCGGCCTGGCCGTAACCGGCCTGGGCGCGTGGCTCTTTTTTCCGGCGGCGACGCTCCTTTCTTATCCGCTCTTCCTCGGGGCGCTCTTCGTTCTCGCCAGTGGCATCACGCTGCTGCAAGTCGCGGCCAATCCCTATATTTCCGCGCTGGGCAATCCGGCCACCGCCTCCAGCCGCCTCAACCTCGCGCAGGCCTTCAACTCCCTCGGCACGGCGATCGCGCCCCGCATCGGCGGCTGGCTGATTCTTTCCACTGCTGCGGCGGCGGCCACCAGCAAGCTGGCCGAGGCTTCCAGCGTCCGCATCCCCTATCTGGCCCTCGGCCTGATCGCGTTCATCATGGCGGGCACCATGGCGGTGCTACGCCTGCCGGTGCTGGAAGCGGTAGAAGAGGATCATTCGCATCACCCCTCGGCTTTCGCAGCCCTTATCGCGGCGCTCAAGGTGCGTCATCTCGCGTTGGCCGTCGTCGGGATTTTTGTCTATGTCGGGGCGGAAGTTTCCATCGGCAGCTACCTGATCAATTACCTGGGCCTGCCTAATATCGAGAAGTTTTCCGCCGCCGTAGCCGCCACTTACGTCACCTATTATTGGACTGGCGCGATGATCGGCCGGTTCATCGGATCGGCCATCATGCAGAAGGTCGCGCCGCATCTGGTGCTGGGTTTCAACGCGCTCATTGCGACGGCACTTTGCCTCGTTGGGTTGTTTCTCTCCGGCCACGTAGCGGCGGGCGCGGTCATTGCAATCGGGTTCTTCAACTCGATCATGTTCCCGACCATCTTCACGCTCGGCATCGCGAAGCTCGGCCATCTGACCAGCCAGGGATCGAGCCTGCTCATCATGGCGATCGTCGGCGGCGCGCTGCTGCCGACACTGATGGGACGCACCGCCGACGCATGGGGCCTGCAGCTCGCCATGATCATCCCGGCGGTCTGCTACGTCTATATCGCGCTCTACGCGTTCTTCGGTTCTCAGCCGAATAAGTAGGGGCGATCCGAACGACAATCGCGCGACGTGTAGTCGCGCGGACGCCGGCGCACTTCATAGGTGGCCGGCGCTGTCCCTAGGGCCGGTGCGCGAACCGCGGAATGAGGAACGGCCCGAAGATATTATCGAGCGCAGAACGCCTTTCCTTTTTCGCGAGATTCGCCCTTTTCCGGACTCCGTCGCCCGGAGGTCGACGGCTACCGGCGAGCCGGTCGAATACAAAATGTATCCGTTCCGGACCGGCGCTAGGGACAGCGCCGGCTACCCCTGCGGGAATTCGCCGCACGATCAATGCGAGGGAACCCGGCTCCTTGGCGCAGAATCAGGATGATTCGCGCTCCCTGTATCCAGCTGCTCCAGCCACGGCCAAAGCGCCGCGTACACGGCGATGTAAATAAAGCAGCCCAGCGGCATGACGAAACCGATGCGCATCGAATAGGTGTCCGCCAGCCAGCCCATGAGGAAGGGCATGATCGCGCCGCCGACGATGGACATGACGATGACCGACGAGGCGAGCTTCGTATGATCGCCCAGGCCACGTATGCCGAGCGCGAAGATCGTTGGGTACATGATCGACATGAAGAAGCAGCTCAGGAAAAGCGCCGCGACCGAGATCCAGCCGAGATGCAGGATGATCAGCACCATCATGAGGGTGTCGAGCACGCCGAAGACGGCCAGCGTGCGATGCGCAGAGCACACGCTCAGGATCGCGCTGCCGACAATCCGTCCGGCCAGGAAGCAGAGAATGCCGCCGGAAAAGGCCATCGAGCCGCCGAAGTCGGTGACGTGCCACAGTCCTCCCTGATTGAAACTCCAACTCGACGGCAATGCCTGCGCCATCCAGACGGGCAACGGCGGCATCTCGGCGCTCGTGACGTAGTTGAGAAAGTAGCTCCAGACCCCGACCTGCGCCGCGACGTAAAAAAACTGCGCCCCCACCGCGAGCGTGAAATGCCAGCGGCTCCAAAGCGGCCGGGAGGACACGGCGCCCCCCGGCAGGATGACCGGGCTTTCCTCATCCGCCGCGAGATCCGGCAGGTCCGTCTTCCAGAACAGGACGACCAATACGACCACGAGACCGGCGATGAACAGATACGGAATGAAAAGCGATCCGTTGCTCTTATTGGCCTGTCCGGTGGATGACAAAATGAAGGCGCCCGCCAGCAGCGGACCCAGGAACGTTCCCAACGCATTGCATGTCTGCGCCATATTGATGCGCGCGGCGCCCGTCTCCGGCGGTCCCATGACCGTGGTGTAGGGATTGGCGATGGTCTCCAGCATGGCCAGACCGGTGGCGAGCACGAAAAGTCCCGCGAGGAACGCGGTGAACGTGCCGATATGCGTGGCCGGGATGAACCAGAACGCGCCCGCGCCGATCAGGACCAGGCCCAGGAGAATGCCTCCCTTGTACCCGAACCGCCTGGCGATGAGGCCCGAGGGAATCGCCATGAAAAAGTAGGCGCCGAAATTCACGCATTGCACCCAGGCGGAAACGGCCTTGCTGATATCGAGCGAATTCTGGAAGTGCTTGTTCAGCACGTCGATCATGCCGTTACAGAGGCCCCAGAGAAAAAAGAGACTGCTGACGAGCGCGAACGTCGCAGCGTGATTCTTCCCGTCGCTGGTGCGAAAGAGGCCGGTGGGTTTGCTCATGGCCCGGCGATTTGGGGGGTGAAGTCGGGATTGCTGGGCTTCAACTCGCTGACGGGGCGCACCGCGTTGCCCAGGAGCCGGTCATCGATGACGGGGCTGATGGCGAAGTCACCCGCCTTCAGGCCGCGAACCAGGTCCGGCAGGCAATAGAAAACGATCTGTCCCTTGCCGTAGGGAATGACGCAGCCGGAAACACCGACCTTGGTGTTGTGATCGGCACCGTAGCCGATGGCGACTTCCATGCCCGGCGCATCGAGGAGCTGGCCGTCGGTTCGGTTGTCCCTTGGCACATCATGCAGCCAGGAAGGTCCGCCGAAGGCACTGATTCCATAACGCCAATCCACCGCGCAATCGGATGGCAGCCCGTCGAGGAGCCAGTGTTGCCGGACAAAGAACCAGCTTCCAAACCAGGGCGCACCGAGATTGCCGACATAGCCGTCGTACTTCGCCACGCCGGCGCTTGCGAGTTCCTTGCAGAACGCCTCGGCGGACGCGTTGGTGTCGGGCCAAAGGACGAGACGCGTGCCGTCGTCACGCACGCGCTTGAGGGCATCTTCCATGAGAGCCTGCGAAACCTGCGTCTTTTCGGTACCGGCGGAGGACGAGGCCGCTCCATTGGCGTCGAGCTCGTTCTTGCTCGACTTGGTCGCGATGACGATGGCATCCAGCGGACCGGAGGTCGAAGCCCCTTCATAAGGGACCGGCGTGGCGTGAAAGAGGTTGGTGAGCGTATCGGAGACTTCGTGGTCCGGTTCCGCCACGGCAATGTTCTGAAAGATCGCCGTGCCAGGAACATCGATCACCTCGATCTGGTCACTGCCGGCCAGGACACCGTTTCCAGGGTTCTGCGGCGTGAGGGTCGCCTCCAGGTTCAGCATGCCGGCGATATTGGCGGGCACCGTTCCCGAGCCGAGCAGTTCGCCGTAAGTATCGCCGCCTGTCACCTTGACCGGGTTTTCCGTGGAAAAGGCAATCGAGCCATCGGGATTCTTGGCGGTCAACTTTAACATTTGCGGACCGGTACGACCGACTTCGTTGATCAGGAAGATATCGACGATGTCCGTGTCGCCCTTGGCCACGATCATGTGGCGCGGCTGGAGGAAGAGGACTTCCGGCTTGCAGGCCTTGGCGATGACGCGCGGGTCGCCCTTGAAGAAGCGATGGTTGTCCACGATGCCGGAGTGGTTGTCGATGGTCGTGCTTTCCCAGCCGCTGACGACGAGGCCGTCATTGGCGTTGTCGGCCCGCGATTGCTCGAGAATGCGCTGCCAGAAGTAGTAGGTGCGGTAGCCGATCGCCTGGAAGAGCGAGGAGTCGGTCGGAAATGCCTTTCGAAAACCGTACTTGTCGAGGAAGTCATGATACCCGGCGAGGATTTTCGTCATGTCGTCGAGCTCGTAGCCGGTCGGGTGCTGCGCATCGAAGGAATGGACCAGCTGGTCGTAATCGTCGGGGGTGGCCGCTCCGAGCATTTCACCCCAGACATTGATTGTTTTGTGGCTCTGGTCTTTCTGGCGCTGACCGAAATGAGTCGGGTCGATATAAAGGTTGTCGAGATAATTGCAGGGTCCGCCGCAGGTGTGGCTGTCCTTCCATCCCGCGTAGGCGACCATCTTGCTCCCGTAGCCGATGTCGTCGCTGTAGGGCAGCATGAGCACCTGCGCGCCGGGCTCGGTGCCCGAGTAGAAGGTGATGATGCGGCTCGGATCGAGCGCATGCATGAGACGAAAAATCCGGTAGATGCGGGGATTGTTCAAATCAAGGTTGCCCGTTTCGTTCTGGATATCATATATAATCAGAGAGGGATGGCTGCGGTCGCGCTTGACCATCTCGAGTATCTTTTCCTGCTCGTATTTTTCCCAGAAAACCTGCGGATCGCCATCGGGTCCGTTGCCGCTGGTGTCGACCTTGTCCGGTTCCACGTAGTCCTTCTTCGTGTCGAAACAGTCGTTGCCCGCACCGGCGTCCTTCACCTCGAACTCGCCGTTCGGGCCGAATGGACCCCGGTCATAGCGGGTACCGATGACAAATTTCCCGGCGCCCGGTTCCTCGTAGCGCAATAGGCCCTTGCGGTCCTGCTCGTCGAGCACCTCGGGCTTGCCGATGTTGCGATGAAACTGGAGGCAATTCAGGCCCAGCGTCTTGGCGTCGGAAACCTCGCGCTCGGCCATTTCCTGGTCGGGCCACAGCCCGTTGCGGCCCCAAAAGCCCCAGGAGATGGCGGAGCGCAGGACAATCCGTTTGCCGTTGAGGGTGAGTTTGGCGTTGCTGCCGATGCCCTCGGCGGTGAAGTAGCGGAAGCCAAAACTCACGCTTCGATCGCTCTGGGAAAGGCCATCCAAAACGGCGCGGGCCTCGTAGAGATTGGGATGCTGCAGGTCCCAGGGCACGGCGGAATCAACCGTAGCGTCGAGTTCGACGGTCTTGGTCTCACCCGGCCCCAGATCGACCGCGCCATCGCCGCTCCAGACCGTTTTGCCCTCCCGATTAATCTGAAAGTGAACCGGCCCGGTATACTTTTGGCCCACGCTGGTCACCTCGGCGACCAGATGCACCTGATGAATATCCGGCTTGTTGATGGCGGCCAGATCGGTAACGGACACTCCGTCCCGGACGTCAAGCTGGATGTTCTCGTCGAGCCCGCCGAAACCATGCGATGGCGGCAGCGTGTACTTGCCCCAGTTGATGCGCGATGAAGCGAAGTCGATCCAATCGAGATGACCGCCCGGATTGGTGATTCGAATTGCCAACTGCGCCGGCTGCCCCGGTTTGATCGCGTCCGTGAGGTCGGCCGTGAACGGCAGCTCCGTCATGATCGTGTAGCCGCAAAGCTTGCCGTTACAATAAACCTCCGCCCTCAGGCGCGCCCCGCGAAACGAGACCGTCACGCGCTGACCCGGCTTGAAATCGGGAACTTGAATCTGGCGCCACCACCAGGAAACCCCGAGATAATTGCCGTTGGGAAACGAGGTGCCGGGCCCGCGTTGCGCCTCGAAACCCGTGTAAGGCCGGGTGCCGAATTTTCCCCAGTAATGTTCCTCCACCGTGGATGGCAGCGTGACGGGAACGCCCTGCTGGTCGCTCAGCGCCGCCCAGCCGCCGGTGGGCGGATTGACCGGCAGCGAACCGAGCTTCACATCGGCGGGAAGATAGAGCGTATCGTCCTTCCACGCCGCCTGCTGGTCTGGCCACAAGCGCCAGCCCGAGGACGAGATGTCCTCCCCGCGCAGCGAGGAGAACGCCGCGCAGGCGAGCAACAGCGAAAGAAACGAGCCGGGGAATTTCATGCGATCTCGGAGTGAGGAGCGGCAAACGTCAGCGCTTCGTCCAGAGCGACTCGAGTTCCTCGAGCGTGCGGCCCTTGGTCTCGGGCACGAACTTCCAGGTGAACAGCGCCGCGAGCACCGCCATGAACGCGTAGACCCAATAGGGAAATGCGTGATGGAAATGGGCGACGAGCGTGGGGTTGCCGTTGATGATCGGGAACGACCAGCTGACGAGATAGTTCGCCACCCACTGCGCCGCGACTGCCAGCGCGAGCGCCTTGTTGCGGATCTGGTTCGGGAACATTTCGCTGAGCAGCACCCACGTCACCAGGCCCCACGAGACGGCGAAACCGGAGATGTAGACCAGCATGGCGATCAGGGAAACCATGCCGCTCGCGCCGAACATGAGCGAGAAGCCGAGCGTGGCCATACTTGCCGCCATGACGAGTGCGCCGATAATCTGCAGCGGCTTGCGGCCGAGACGATCGACCGTGAGGATCGCCACCACGGTGAAGATCAGGTTGAACACGCCGACGAGGATGGTCTTCAAAAGCGAAGCATCCGTGTTGAGGCCCATGCTGCGGAAAATCTCCGGGGCGTAGTACAGCACGGCATTGATGCCGATGACCTGTTGGAAGACCGAGATCAAGACGCCTATGACAATGACCGCCAGACCGAAGGAAAGCATCTTGCCGGAGTGATGCTCCGACAACGAGCTGCGGATTTCACCGAGCTCCATTTCCGTCTCGCTGGGCGTAACCAGTTTCAGCAGCACGGCGCGCGCTTCCTCTTCCCGACCCTTCAACATCAGGTAACGCGGCGTCTCGGGAACAAAGAAAAGCAGGCCGAAGAAAAGCGCCGCGGGAATGGCACCCGACGCGAACATGTAGCGCCAGCCGACCTGGTTCAGCCACGCATCGCCACCGCCGTAACGGGAGATGCCGTAATTGACGAAGTAGACCACCGTCATGCCGAAGATGATCGCGAGTTGGTTCCACGCAACGAGATTTCCACGCAGGCGCGCCGGGGCGATCTCGGCGATGTACATGGGCGAGAGCATCGAGGCCAGGCCCACGCCGATTCCGCCGACGACCCGGTAGAAAACGAACATCCAGATGTAGGACGGGCCGCCGTGGCCGATCGGCGCGAAGAAAATCTCCGGCATGGACGAACCGAGCGCCGAGACCAGGAAGAGCGCCGCCGCGACGATCAGCCCGCGTTTGCGGCCGAGCCATGAGGCGACCACGCCGCCGAGCATGCCGCCGATGATGCAGCCGACCAGCGCGCTGGAGACGACGTTGCCGAGCAGGTTATTGGCCGCGTCCTCGCTGCCGAGGTGGCGCGGATCGATGAAGTAAACCCTCAGACTGTCCACCGCCCCCGAGATGACCGCCGTGTCGTAGCCGAAGAGAAGACCGCCGAGCGTGGCAATCAGCGTGATGAGGACGATGTAGGATTTGAGCATAAAGGAAACGGTTACGGTTGCTGCTGCGGTTTCTGGAGCGCCGACTTGATTTCGCCGAGGAAGGCACCCTGGTTGCTGTTCAGGCGCACCTTCAATTTTTCGTCACCCTTCGCGCCGCGCGTGACGCGGACCAGGATGTTATTCCAGCCATCCTCGAACGGCAGGGTCTTGGCCTTGGTCTGGTTGCCGCCGTTTTCCGGGCCCGTGCCGACGCTGGTGCCGTTGAGATAAATCGTGACCGAATCCTGCGTCTCCACCGTGAGATCGACCTTGGGCAGGTTGGGGTTGAGCAGCAGGTTCGTCAGCGAGATCGGGCTGAAGACCCAGAAGCTGAGATAGCTTGAGCAGTTGGAGCCCGGCCCGTCGAAGGGCGGGTTCTGGTTCATGTTGATCGCGCCACCCTCGGCGGCGATCCGGCCCCACTTCTTGCCGTCGACCGCCGTGCCCACCTTAAAATCATCGGTGCGGGTCGGGTCGACCGCGGAGGAATCCGAATCCGGGAAGCGGCCCAGGCCCACTGCGCCGATCAAGTCGCCGGAGGGAGCAAGAGCATCGCCGACGACCTGCGCGGCCTTGAGCGGAATGCCCAGGTTGGCGAGGATGGTGCGCGTCAGCGTCTGGCCCTTGACCAGGCCCGAGGCGGCCGGGAGATTGCAGATGAGCAGCCGGCCGCTGCCCTGCTTGATCTCGACCAGCGCGGCACCGGAGGGCTTGGCCTCACGCTCGGAGCGGACGATCGACGACGTCTTCGCAAACTCGGCCTTGCCGTTCCAGCGCGCCCAGTCGGGATTCGCCGCCTGCAGCAATACCGTGCCTTGGGAGACGAGCGCACCACCGAGTCCCGCATCCAGGATCGTCGGCGGGCTCAACTCGGTGAAGTACATCATCGAGGGCACCAACCCGGCGACAACCGGATTGGACGCCGCGGTCACCACTGAGGAGGCCTGGCGATCGGTCAGTTCCAGCGCCGCTGGCAGCAGCGCGTTGAGCTGCGGCAGCGAGCCCTGGCTCACTCCCCAGACGACCACTGTTCCGCCGGAGCCGAGGACAGAATTCATTTCCTGCTTCACCGAGTCGTCCGGCGGATGGATGCCGTCGATGAACAGAATTTGCGCCGTGCCCGACGATTTCAAATCGTCGAACGGCACGCCCATCGAGGTCAGCTTCGTCTTTAGCTCGCTGCCGGAACCGGCCTGCAGGTCAATGCTCTGCACCGGGGTCGGCGTGGCCGCGGGAGTCTGGGGCGTTGTTGGGGCGGCATCCGCCGTGAACGGAACCGGCGGCTCGGCGGAGGCGTCCTTGATCGCGGTGAACATCGGCCACGGCTTGTAAAGCGCCAGCGAAGGATCGTAGCCCGGGTTCAGCGTGGTGCAGTAGGGCCCGAGCCGTTCCGGCTGGACGCCCGGCTGGTTCTCCACGTAAGGCGGGAAGAAAATCCCGTCATCCAGCGTGGGCACTTTCGTTTCGTCGGGCAGACCGAGCGGGAGCGGCTGCAGCCCGTACCAGACGAGATTGAAGACGCTGCGGTAATCGCCGTTGTATTGCCGCTGGAGCATCAGCTGCTCGTAGGACTGCTTCGCAATGCCCTCCATGCGGCCCTCGAACGACTCGTAGGCACGTTCGCCGAATTTCAGTTCCTTCGCCACCTGCTGGGGGGTCATGTAATAGGCGCCCGTTGTCTCGCCCACGCCCCACGGCTTGCCGAGCGCCACGGCCCCTTTCATCGATTCTTCGCCACCGTAATGGATCATGTTGGTCGGCAGTTTGCCCTCGCCATCGCCATCACCATCGGCGGAAATCCACTGCCGCGTGGGATCGAGCTGATGCACGATGTCGGCCCAAATGGTGTAGTAGGAGAGCAGTTTGGCCAACATGCCCGGCGGGTTGTGAAAGACGTTTACCACAATGGGGTGGACCTCGTTGCAGACGCTCCAGCCGAAGACGGACGGATGGCTGCGGTCGCGCATGACGAGGTCGTGCACATGGGCCTCGGTGTCCTTCCAGAACGCGTCGCTGTCGAGCTTCGGCCCGCCGTCGCTGGCCCAGATCGCGGTTTCGTCCAGCACCATGATTCCCATCTCGTCGGCGACATCGAGGTAGAACGCGGGATACGGCTCCGCGTGGAGGCGCACGGCGTTGAGGTGCGCGTCATGCAACGCGGTAAACCACGCCCACGGATAGCGGCGCGTCATCTGCGGAATGCCAAGGAAATGCCACGAGTCGCCCTTCATCACGATCGGCTGGCCGTTGAGCATCATCTGCGCGCCTTGGAAGGTGAATTGCCGCCAGCCGAAGCGCGTGTATTTGCGGTCGATCGGCTGAGTGAGATGATCTAGTTGAGACTGCTCACCGCCAGCATAGACGTCCACGAGCAGGCCGTAGAGATTCGGATGATCGGGCGTCCAAGTTTGCAGCGCCGAGCCGACCTTCTGCTGCAGCGTAACCGTCTGGTCGCCATGCGCGGGCACGGTGATCGACGCCGCCGGCAAGCTGAGCGAGGGGGTGTCGCCGAGCTTCCATGCAGGATCATAACCGGCGTCCTTCGCCGCGAGGGAAACCCATTGCCGCGCCTGCGCCGCGACGTTGACCGTCGCCGGGGCATCGCCGTCATTATGCAGCGTGACCTGTGCCTTCAGCGTGTCCTGGTCAACCAGCGGCTGGACGAAAACGTCGCTGACGCGGACAACCGGCACGGCGACGAGATCAATGTCCTGCCAGATGCCGACCACCTGCTGGCCCCAGAACGAACCGCCCTGCCAGGTGCGGTGGCCGTACTTGCCGCGCACGTCGAACAGCTCCGGCTTGCGCACGCCGATGAGCAACTCGTTCGAGGCGCCGTACTGGACGAGATCGGTCACGTCGACGTCGAAGGGAAAGAAAACGTCGAAGCGGCTGCCCGCGTCCTTGCCGTTGACGAGGAAATGGAGATCACCGGCGGCCGCGCCGATGTGAATGAGGATGCGGCGACCCTTCCACGCGGCGGGCACGGTGAAGTTCCGGCGGATCCAGCCCATCTTCACCGTTTCCCACGACTGCGGATAGCTCGGGTAGGTGTGGAAATCGCCGCCCAGGCCCTTCGAGTCGGCGAAGCTGTTGACGTTCCACGGCGACGGCACCTTGAGCGGCACCTTGTCCCAACCGTCATCGGTGACGGGCGGCAGCTCGGGCGTCGGATCGACCCCTTCCTTGTAAGAATCCGGCAAGGTGACCGGCTCGAACTGCCACGAGCCGTTCAGACAAATGTCGTCGCGCAGCGGCTTTTCCGGGGCCTTGACCCACGTTTCGGAAGGAGCGAAGACGCCCGCGAAATCAACATGGGCCGAAGCGGAGGAAAATCCGGCGGCAAAGGCCGATGCTAAAAATAGAAACCTCTTCATCATCGAACCTTTTTCAGCGGGGATCATGCTATCCAACCTTTCTTTGTCGAGAACTTGCCTGTTAAAAAATGCATTCGCGTCTTTTCTTCGGACGCTCCTATCTCCGATCGGTCGGCCTGGTGGACCGCCCAATCGCGGATGAGGTTGATGCGCTTCGCCTAGTTTCCAGCCGGCGCGTACTGGTCGATGATCGGCTGGATCGCGGCGTACCAGATCTCGTAGCCCTGCTCGGTGGGATGCAGGAAGTCGGGTGCCATTGACTTCAGCAAGGTGCCATCCGGCTGGAGCAACTTCGGGCCGATGTCGACAAAGGAAACACGATCACTGGCCAGCGACTTGATGATGTTGTTCGTCGCGTCGACCTTGATGCGTCCGCCGTCCTGCGGCGTCTCGCCGCGAGGGAAAATGGCCATGAGGATGATGTGGGCCTGCGGGCAAAGCTCCTCATATTTTTCCACGACAGCCTTCACGCCCTCGGCGATGGTCTGCGCGCTATCCCGGCCGGTGTTGTTGGTGCCGATCATGATCACCACGACCTTGGGGTTGACGCCGTCGACCTGACCCTTGCTCAGCCGCCAAAGCACATGTTGGGTCTGGTCGCCTTCAATGCCGAAATCAGCCGCGCGCCCGGCGAAGTGCTGTTTCCACACGGGACTGCCGGTGTCTTCCCAGCGGTTGGTGATCGAGTCGCCTTCAAAGACGATATCGGCCGGCTTGTTGCCATACTTGGTGAACTTATTCTGCACGTCCCGGTACCAGTCATCCCGGGGCGCCGGGTAAGTCGCGAGGTTGGAAGGAGGCGGGGACGGCGGCGTGTAGACGACATCGGCCGCGGCGGCTGAGCCGATGCCGAGGAGGAGAGCAAGAAGGGTGGTGGTGGATTTCATGAGAAGCGCGTTGGGAATGTTCTTTGATTTTTACGGCTGACCGTAGTTGGTAATCAAGCTCGGGCTGGTCTGTCCGGCGGACCATTGCGTAGGCGTGGCCCAGCGCTGCGTCGCACCGGTGCCCGTAAGCACCGCGCTGCGCAGGACGGGCAGGGCCTTCCAGTCCGTGCTCGAGAGCGCCACGTGGATCCGCACCTGGGTGCCTGCCGTCAGGCCATCCAGCGGATAGGTTTGCTGGCCCGGCTTGAGCTCGATCTTCGTGGAACCCGCGGCTTTGCCGTCCGTGCCCGTTTCCACGGTGACCTCGATCTGGCTGCCGGCCGGAACATCGGCCGTGGCCACGAGTTGCGTCGGCGCCGCCGCAAACGTGCTCCACGCGGAGACGTAGTCGCCGCTGCGGAGGGATTCCAGTCCCTTCCCGGAAAGCAGCTTCACCAGCGTCGGCGCGAGGCAGCTTTGCACGACGACGGCGTCGTCGAGGGCATAGCTGCCATGCTTGAGCATCGGGGCGTCGCCAATCGTTTCCAGCGGGCCCGTGTAGGGCTTCTGGTCGACCGCCCGGTCGAGCGCGCCGTCAATATAGAGCGAGCCCTTTTCCGCCTCGGGATCGTAGGTGTAGGTGAGGTTCACCCACTGGCCGAGCGGCACGTTCTTCTTCCCCTCGATGTCGCGGCCGAGAAAGCCCATGAAGGCCTTCTTGTTATGCACGCCGACGTGGAGCGTCGTTCCGGTATTGTCCTGGTCGGCGCCCATGGGGGCCTTGCCGCCGAAGAGCGCCAGCTCGGTGTCGTTGCCGAGCTCGTTGATCTTGACCCACGCCGAGAGGGTGAACGCCTTGCGATAGATATCGATGTTGCCGACGTCGACATACATGCCCGACTGCGTCAGGGACAGCGCCTGCCCGTCATGCCCGGCCACCCAGGTGGGCGAGCCCTTGAGGTCAAAGTTCGTGCCGGTGATCTCATTCTTGGTGGAGGAGCCCTGGCCTTCGTCGAGCTTGAGGTCGATGAGCGGATTGCCCAGCGCGAGGCCGAGGCCGCCCGGGACGACGAGTTGCTGCGCGGGCTGGTCGTTGACCTGCACGCTGTGGATGCCGCCAATGTCAAACGTGTGGCTGAGCACCACATGCTGCTTCTCGCCGGGCTGCAGCTTCAGCGGCTGGCTCTCGGCCGCCTGCCCGTCGATCTTGAGCGAGACGGCGCCGTCATAGGGATCGCCGCCCACGTTCTGCGCATCGAGCGAAGCCTGGAGCACCTCGTTGTTGTCGACCTCCGTCTGGACATTCTTCAGGTCGAGGCGCGCGGGGGCCTTCTCGACCTCGATCGTCTTGCTGGTCATCTGCGTTTCCCCGACGATCGCCAGGTCGCCGCTCTTGTAGACAGCGGGATGAAAAACGTGGGTCTTGGTCTCGCCGGGCTTGATTTCAAAGCCCCAGGTATCGAGCTGGAATCCGTCGAAGAGCCTCGCCACCGTGACGTCGGTGAGATTGCCTTCATTCTGGACCGTCAGCGTGGCGGGAAACGCCTCGCCGCCGCCGACCTTGTCTGGCGCATCGAGCGTGTAGACAAACCGCGCGGCATAGGGCTTCGGCTCGGTGAATTCACCGGAGACGCCCACCGCCGGATCGTAGAAACCGATCGCCGTCTTGCGGCCATCACCCGTGCCCTTGGGTACGTCGGGAACGACGCCACCGACATGGATGCGGAAGGTGCCCGGCTCCACGCGCCGGATCATGTTCGAATCCAGGATGGAGAGCTGGTAGGGCGTCAGCTGGAAGCTGACCGTCTTCGTCTCGCCCTTCTTGAGCGAGATGCGCTGGATGCCGCCGAGCTCGACCACGGGCGTGCTGACCGAGGCCACCAGGTCGGTGTAGTAAAGCTGCACGCAATCGTCGCCGTCGTAGTTGCCGGTGTTCTGGACGTCGGCCGTGACGGTCACGAAACCGGGATCATCCGCCTTCGGGGTAATGACGAGATTGGAATACTTGAACGTCGTGTAGCTCAACCCATAGCCGAAGGGATACTGGGGCGAGAACGGCATGTCGTAATAGTCGTACTTGCGGCCCGAGGGATGGTAATCGTAATTGAGCGGCAGCTGGGCGGGACTGCGCGGCCAGGTGAGCGGCAGACGGCCCGAGGGATTCCGGTCGCCGAAGAGCAGGTCGGCCGTGGCGTCGCCGCCTTCCTCGCCCGGATACCAAGTGACGAGGATGCCCGCGAGATGTTCCGCCTCCCACGCGAGCGTGAAGGGCTTGCCGTTGACGATGACGAGCACAACCGGCGTGCCAGTGTCCTGAATGGCCCGGATCAACTCGCGCTGTGCGCCGGGAAAGTCGAGCGTGGCACCGTCGTTGTTTTCGCCCGTCGTCGATTTGCCGCCGCCTTCGTGGGAATTATCGCCCACGACCACGACTGCGACATCCGCGCCCTTGGCCGCGTTCACGGCCTCGTCGAACTTGGAGGTGTCCTCCGAGAGGGGCGAATCGAGCCCGGCCGCGTAGACGACCTGTGTGTCCGGCCCGACGTGGGACTTGATGCCCTGCAGGACGGTGATGAGCTGGCCCGGCGCGATCTTCGGGGAATAGTCGCCCGTCTGCCCTTGGTCGGCGTCCGGCCCGATGACCGCGATCTTCTTGGCGCTCTTGTTCAGCGGCAGAACGTTGTTGTTATTCTCGAGCAGGACGGCGCCTTCCACCTCGACCTCGCGGGCGAGAGAGCGCGCAGCGGGCGTGTCGTACTCGGGCAGCTTGTCGAAATTGACTTTGTCGGATTCCGGGTTCTCGAAGAGCCCGAGCTTGAACTTGGCCCGCAGGATTGGCCGAACGAGGCCATCCAGTTCCTCGGGCGTGACGAGCCCCTGCTCGAGCGCCTTGGCCATGCCCTGCTTATAAATGTTGCCGCAATTCATGTTCACACCGGCAGCCGCGGCGAGCGCGGCGGCCTGCGCTTCCGTGCTGGCGACGCCATGCTTGGTGATGAAATGCTCGAACGCGCCGCAATCGGAGACAACGTAACCGTCAAAACCCCATTCCTGCCGCAGGATGCGCTGCAGCAGATCGGTCGAGGCGTTGTCGGGCACGCCGTTCCAGGTGCCGTAGGCGGCCATGACGCCGCCGGCATGGGCTTCTTCCACCGCAGCCCGGAAGGAGGGGAGATGAATTTCCTCGAGGATGCGCTCCGAGAGGCCTGCGTCGTTGCTGTCGCGGCCACCCTTCGACTCACCGTGACCGGCGAAGTGCTTGGGCACGGCAATCATGTTCTGCGCCTGGAACGCGTTGATCCACGCCACACCCATCTGGCTGACGAGATAGGGCGATTCACCGTAGGTTTCCTCCACGCGGCCCCAGCGGACGTCGCGCACCGTGTCGAGCACGGGGGACCAGGAAGAATGAATGTGATCGGCTTTGGCCTCGAGCGCCGTTTCCGTCCCGATCTTTCCCACGATGGTGGGGTCGAACGTCGCGGCCATGCAGATCGGCTCGGGGAAAATCGTGGCGCCCGTGGAGTAGGACTGGCTGTGCAGGCCTTCCGTCTTGAGCAGCGCGGGAACCTTCAGGCGCGGGATTCCCTTGGAGCCCCAATCATCCGAAATCTGGGTGACCTTTTCCTCCACCGTCAGGCGCGGCAGCAGGTCGTCAATGCGCTGCTCGATCGGCACGCTGGGATCGAGATATTTCGGCTCATCCGCCGCCTGTAAAAAACGCGGCAGAAAGAATACGGTGATACAAAAAAGGGCGACGGGAGAGTATTTCATAGGGAAGAGCGCGGAATGCCGGATGACGCTTGAGCTAAGAGGGTCGATGCTAGTAAACAGACTGTGACGGGAAAAAGAAAATCGTTGTATTGACGACCATGAAACACGCATTTTGTTTATTAGTTACGATTTTTATTCCTCTCGTTGCCCATGCCGACTGGCAATGGGAGAACGACCTGACGACGGCAACTGTCTCGGCGCATCAGTACAAGGCGCAGTTTCGTTTCGACAACACCGGGAAGACGCCGGTGACCGTGACCAGCGTGGTCTTCTCATGTCCCTGCGTCGTGTCCCATTTCGAGACCACCTCCGCCAAGCCGGGGAAGACAGGCGTACTGACCATCCGCATCGACCGCGACGACGATGCGAAAGCCGGGCAGGACCTCGACCTGATCGTGGTGGGGCCTCCTTCGACCACGTCGCGGGAGATGACGATCCGCATTCCGGATTCGACTCCGTGAGATTGGGGAGGAGTCCTTCCTCAATGAATAGGATTGCAATTCCCATTATGGAAGTTCATGAAGAGAAAATCTATAATCTCCCCTTTTCATGCGCTATTTCGTACCCGTCCTTTTCGTTCTCGCCCTGACCGGCTCCCTTCTCCGTGCGGGCAACGTCACGCTCAGCGCCTTTGATTCAAGCGGCCCCGTCGCGGCAGGTTCGGTCCAGATCAACGGCCAGCCGACACCGGCTTGGCAGACCTCCCCGCAAAATCCGGTGTTGAGTTTTCATCAGGATGGCACCGCCCTGGCGCCAGCCTCGGGCGCTCTTTATTTGGGTGTGACGTATCTCGACCAGGGTTATGGCCGGCTCAATGTCACCGGAAAAACCTCCGACGGGCAGGAGATCAAGCCCGACAAGTTCACGCAGGTCGTCCTGACCGATTCGGGAAAATGGGTGACCTCCTACGAACGGCTCAATAGCCTGCCCGACGCCGGGCTCTCCGAGGTCGATCTGCGCGTAAGCGGTCCCAATTCCGACCATCCGCTGGCGATTTCGAAGGTCGTTTTGCAGGACACGCCGTTTCCCGACGCGCATTTCCAATATATTTTGGCCGATGCCTGGATGGGACCTTACACCGGCCCGACCACGCCCGGCATCGATAATAGTACGCTCAAGGGCAAGGTGATGGTCGGCTATCAGGGATGGTTCCGCACGCCGAACGATCCCTCCGACCGCGGCTGGGTTCATTGGGGCGACATGACCCGGGGGCAGTTCAACACCGACATGTGGCCCGACACCTCGGCTTACCCCGCCAGCGCGCTGGACAAGGCTGACGACGTGAAGACGCTCAGCGGCAAGCCGGGCATGCTTTTTTCCTCGGCGTGGCCCGAGGTGGCCAAGGTCCACTTTCAGTGGATGAAGGAAACCAACATCGACGGCGCCTTCGTGCAGCGCTTCCTCGGGGATACCTACCCCGCCGGCGGCCATCCCGAATGGGTCCTCGACAACGTCCGCAGCGCGGCCAACCAGGAGGGCCGCATCTGGGCCGTCGAGTACGACGTCAGCGGCGCGAAGGACGACGAGGTGCTCGGAATTCTGAAGAAGGACTGGATCTGGTTGAACGACCACTTCGGCATCAAGAAGGACCCCGCCTACGCGCGCCAAAACGGCAAGCTGGTCGTCTTCATCTGGGGCCTGCCGTTTCCCGACCGTCGTTTCACGCCCGCCACGGCGAATGCGGTGGTCGATTTCTTCAAGAATGATCCCACCTACGGCGGAAACTACGTCATCGGCGGCATCCCGGCCGGCTGGCAGAAGATGGACGCCGACTGGCAGGCCCACTTCAAGACCTACGACGGCGCGCTGACCTGGATGCCCGGGGGCTACGCAGACGATGTCGCCGGGTTCAAGGCGATCGGCGTGGATTACTATCCCCACGTCCATCCCGGCTTTTCGTGGGCGAACCTGAAGCACCTGCCCAGCGGCTCGACCGAGCAGTCCACGCCGCGCGACGGCGGGCGGACCTATGAGAAGAAATTCGCCGAGGCGGCGACCGCGGGCGCGGACCGGCTTTTCGTCGGCATGTTCGACGAGTACGACGAGGGCACCGCCATTATCCCGATGAGCGATGACCCGCCCCCCACGCCGAGCCGCCCAGGCACCGTGCTGAAATTCTTCGTCAACCCGCAAATGCAGGAACACGCCATCGAGCAACACAAGGACCGGGTCGGGTTGATCTTCGACGGCACGTCCCCGGCCAAGGAAATTTCGGGACAGCATTTCTTCATGCGGTGGGAGGGCCAGATCGTGCCGACGCAGAGCGGCGATTACTCCCTGCGCGTCGACGGACCCGCCGGCGACAAGTGGTCGCTTTGGATCAACGAAAAAGAGGTCCGCCCGCCGGATGGACAGCCGGAAGGCTCGACGCCGCACATCATCGCCCACGTCACGATGACCGCCGGCCAGCCGGTGATCTACCGCATCGACTACACGCACGCGACGATGAACGGCGAGATGAAGTTCCTCTGGACCGGTCCGTCGCTGAACGAGGAGGAAATTCCCACGTCCTGTTTCATCGACGCCTGGGGCCGCTTCCTGACCAACGAGGGCAATCCGCCCGATCTTTACCTGAAGCTCACGTCCGCCGCGAAAGACATGATCACCGGCAAACGCGCGCCGACCGATCTGCCGGTTCCGCTGCAATAGGCTGCGGCATCCGATCGTTTTCTTAACCCGTCATCTTACTCGTATATTCCCATGCAGTTTCATCTCATCGGCAATTCACATCTCGACCCGGTCTGGCTTTGGGACTGGCGCGAGGGACTCAATGAAGGCCTGATCACCGTCCGCACCATTCTCGACCTGATGGACGAGGACCCGGAAGTCACCTACATCCGCGGCGAATCGCTCATCTACCGCCACATCGAAGAAACCGATCCAGCGACCTTCCGGCGCATCGCGGCCCAAGTCAAAAAAGGCCGCTGGGACGTGGTCGGCGGAACGTACATCCAGCCCGACACGAACCTCGCGGGAATCGAGACGCTGGCGCGGCAGTACACCGAGGGCCAGCGCTATTTCCAAGAGCGCTTCGGGCGCCGTGCCACCGTGGCGTGGCAGGCCGATTCGTTCGGCCACACCGCCGGCCTGCCCGAGGTGCTGCACGCCGCGGGAATCGATTCGTTCGCCTTCACCCGGCCCGACTCCAAGGTTTTCCCGCTGCGGGAACCGGCCTTCTGGTGGGAAGGTCCGGGCGGCGCGCGCATCCTCGCTTATCGGCCGATGGTCGGCTGGTATGGCAGCGAGCACGATGAAGTGCCGCGCCGATTGGATGGCCTGCTGGAAGCGGCGCGCAACAGCAGCCTGCAAACCGTGGGCTGCTTCTACGGTCTCGGCAATCACGGCGGCGGCCCGAGCCGTCGCCAGCTCGCCGACATCCGCGCCTGGGCCTTGCATCATCCGGAGGTCGAGTTGGTCCATTCGGGCCTGCATCGTTTCTTCGCCGCGCTGCGAAAGGAAGTGGCAGCGAAACCGGCGCGCACGCTGCCGGTGCATCGCGGCGAATTGAATTTCTGCCTGCGCGGCTGTTACTCGTCGATGGCGCGCTTCAAGGGGCTCTACCGGCGCGGCGAAAATCTTCTCGCGCGCGCGGAACGGACCGATGCGATCATCGCCGGTTCGCTCGGCACAGCGCCGGCCGACTTGGACGAAGCCTGGCGCAGCGTGCTCTTCAATTCCTTTCACGACATCCTTCCCGGCTCGAGCATCGAACGCGCGATGGACGACCAGGCGGCCTGGATGGGCGGCGTGGTGCAAACAACGCAGGCCACCGATCTCCGCGCCCTTAACCAGCTCGCCCTGCAAATCGACACGCGGGTGGCGGACCATCCTGCCGATCATCCCTCCGCCGTGGCGGCACTGGCGTGGAACCCGCATCCCGTTCCGTTTCGCGGCCACGTCGAACTGGAGGCCTGCCTCGATTACCGCCCGCTCTTTCCGTACAAAGGCCGTGGCGGAAAAGTTCCGATCCGCGTTCTGGGACCGGACGGCAAGCCGCTTCCCTTCCAGGAAATCGACGTGGAAAACCGGACCTCCGTCGAAGTACCGTGGCGCAAGCGCGTGCTTGTGCCGGTCACCCTTCCCTCGTTCGGATGGAACGTGCTCGAGCTCGGCTGGGTGGAGGGCTCAACCATTCCGTCCGTGCCGAATCCGGTCCGCAGCGGCCCCGACTGGATCGACAATGGCGAGTACCGGGTCAAGGCCATGCCGGGCGGCAAGGGCATTTCCATTTCGCATCGCGGCCGGTCGCTTTTCAAGGGCGACGGCCTGACCGCAGCGGTCTTCGAGGACCCGTGGGGCTCGTGGGGCGGCATGAAAGAGGAGCCCGAATCGTTCCTCCTCCACGATTTGCGCGAGGCGTGGGCCATCAAGACGGTCTCGCTGCTGGAGCAAGGCCCCGAGCGGGCCACGCTCTGGACGCGACTCGAGGGCAAGCGTTCGCGGATCGACCTTACCTTCTCGGTCAGCCGGAATCGCCCGGCGGTCGACGTGCAGGCGCGCGTCTTCTGGGCCGACCGCTCCGCGCGGCTCAAGCTGGTTTTCCCGGTAGGCGACGAGGCGGAATTCGAAGTGCCGGGCGCGACGGTGCGGCGCAAGCCCTGCGGCGAGGTCCCGGGCGGACGATGGGTTTCCATCCCGGGCAAGTTCGGCTTCGCCAGCGATGCGCTCTACAACTTTGACTGCGTGAAGGGCCAGCTTCGCGCCACGGTCGTACGCGGCGCACCTTATGCCACGGAATTTCCGCTCCCCGCGAAGGAGAGCATGCGCCTGCCGACAGGCGATCTCGGCGAATTCAAGTTCCGCTTCCTGCTGACCGCCGCGACGGCGGAACTGCCGCGCCTAGCCCGGGAACTCGAACAGCCGCCGATGGTCCAGATTGTGCCGGTGAAGAAAGGCCCCTTGCCGCGCCAAGGTTCGCTCGGCGAACTCAAGCCCGCCTCGCTCCAGCTTCTCGCCCTCAAGCCGGCCGGGAAGGGGCGGGGTTTTGTCCTGCGCGCGCAGGCTCCGGCGGGACGGACCGTTCGCGCTTCCTTTAAGTGGACTGGATCCAAAGGCAAAACCAAGAACGACCTGATCGACCTCGGCCATATAACCGGTGGTCGTATTGGTTCCTGGCTTTTGGAACCCGCCGCCGGTGGTTGGAAAGCAGTTGAGGTTGATCTGGCCGAAAATCGCCCTGATCAAAAATCGGCACCTCAAGCTAAAAACGATCGTAAGTAAGCGATTCTCAACCGCTTCTCTAGATCTGCAACTTTTGATGCCTTGGCATCAAAACTTACATTGTATTTCTTTGTAATTCGAAGTACGTTAGCGCTTGTGGCTAAACGCATGATTCCCTTGCATGGCACTCCGCAAGGAAAGGCCGGGTTCACTCTCATCGAATTGCTCGTTGTGATGGCCATTATCGCCCTTCTTTCCTTTATCCTGATCCCGGCGCTGGCGGGTCTGCAAAAGGCCGGATCTTTTACGAAAAACGTCTATGATTTGTCCGATACAGTCAATTTCGCCCGTTCCTCGGCGATGGGCGGAAACACCTATGTCTATCTGGGATTGACGGAGCTCGACCGAACGCAGTCTCCGGGTGCGAATCCGCAACAAGCGGGTCTGGGTGAGGTCGCCCTGGCGGCCGTGTCAACCACCGACGGCACCAGCGACACGACCACCTCCAATGATGCCACGACGTGGACAAGCTACAACGGATCGAACCTGACCCTGCTTCGTCCGGTGCAAATCTTCGACTTTCTCTACATTGCCCCGCAACTGCCGGCAGCGACCTCGGGCGGGATGGGGCGGCCGCAAGGCGTCGATAATCTCAAGGCAGGAGGCACGCTCTTTCCCGCGACCGCTTTTTCCACCACTCCCTTTTCGGTTCCGCTTGGCACCTCGACAACCGGTGGCAAATATAATTTCACCTCCGCCATTCCATTTAGTCCCCAAGGCTCGATCGTTCTCAACGGGACCGCCGCGCAGTGGATCGAGATTGATCTCCAACCCTATCAAGGAGGCGCCGCGCCGGTGGAGCCGACTTCAGCCACCCAAGGCAACCAGGCAGCCCTGATGATCGATGGGGCAACGGGCTCCATAACCGTCTATCGTCCATGAAGCGAAATCTAACCGCAAAACGGGGATTTTCCCTGGTGGAAGTGGCCATGGCGCTGGCCATTGCGGCGTTCTGCCTCCTGACGCTTATGGGATTGCTCTCGCTTGGCGTGCACAATTACCAGCAGTCCGGCTCGCGTACGACGATGGTGAATCTGAGCACGGCGGTGGTCCAGGATCTCCAGGCGGCTCCCGCGAACTCGACGGCCAACTCGCTCTCTCCCCGGTTTCAGTTCAAGGTGGCTTTCCCGGGATCGGGGACAGCCAGCCCCACCCCGCAAACCGCCTTTGTTGATGCGAACGGCGTGGGAATGAACGGAAACGGGCTCGGGCCCACGACGGTTTACCGGATCAGCGTGGCCTTTTTCCCTCCCGCCGCCGGATTTAACTCGGCGACCACGGCCCGCGTCATCGTCTCTTATCCGGCGCAAGCCGATCCCTCCACTACAGTCTGGCCGAGCAATTACACCAGCATGTTCGAGACAATGGTTTCGCTGAACCGGAATTAAAATCGTGAAGACCTCCGCCGCCCCTCGTTCCTCAAAGCGCGCCTTCACCCTGGTGGAAATGGTGGCGGCGATCGCTGTGCTGACCTTGCTGCTGGCGATCATCCTGAGCATCGTGAACGCGGCCTCCAAAGTGGCCGATAACGCCTTCCGCAGCGGAGACAGTTCGGAGGAAGCCACGCAGATTCTTGACCGCATCAGCGCGGACGTGGCCGGAATGATCATTCGTCCGGATGTCGATCAGTATTACGTCAACCAGGCCGGCAACGACGAGATGTTCTTCTACAGCCAGACCCCGGGCTATTTCGGAACGTCGACCGCTCCGGTCACCTCCACGGAGCAAAGCCCGGTCTCGCTGATCGGCTATCGGATCAGCACGACGGCCAATGCCAACTTGCCCCCCATGCTGGAGCGCCTCGTGCAGGGCGTGACATGGGATGGACAAACCGGCACGCTGCCTTTGCCTTTCCTGACCTTTGCTGCCCCGACCTCGGTAAGCCTCGCGCCGGCGGCCGCGACCGGCGGAACGATCCCGCTGGCGTGGTCTGCGGCATCCCCCGATCCCATCACCGATCCCGACACCAACCCCGACACCAGCGCCTCCTATTGGCACACCGTCGGCCCCCAGGTTTTCCGCCTGGAGATCTGTTACCAACTTCGGGACGGCAGCTTTACCCTGAAGCCGCCCACGCCGTCCGCGCCTCCCGCCCTGTCCACCTCGACGACGTCCCCTGTTCCTCCCGTGCCGGGTAGCATCAATGATACGACGGGCATCGTCGTGGCCATTGCGGTGCTCGATACCAAGAGCCGCCAGATCGTTCCCCCGGCGAGCTGGGCCGGCTTAATCACAGCGCTAAAGGACCCCACCCAAACTGATCTTGGTCCCAGCCCTTATACTGTCGGTTCCACTCCTCCCGTGCCTATTCTGATGAACACCACGTGGAACAACGCGCTACAGGCGTCCGGTTTCGCCCAGTCCGTCGGCATTCCCCAGATGGCCGCCGCGCAGATCACCGTCTATCAGCGGTACTATCCGCTCACCGCCCCGATCGCCAAGTAAGGCGACCAAGGACGGGACGAAAACGGCGGCCCGCTTATTGCGGCTTCGCCAGGTAAGTCAGCATGTCGCTGAGCAACCGACCGGCGATCGGATCGTGGTCCCGGGCGGAGAGCATCATGGTGCTGGCGAGAATGACCCCCTTGCCGAGGTGAATTTCCACCAGCGGTGCTCCTGCGACCTGGAAAAACTGTCCCGCCTTCATCCCGCTGTGGAAATCGCACTCGCCGGCCAGCGTGCCGACGCCGGGCTGGGTGCGGTCCACTTCATAAGTGCCGCTGCAGGCGTAGGGAATGTTCCCCTGCCCCATTTCAAACCATGCGGTGTCGAGCGGCTCGATGCCGTCGAACACAGGTGATTCAGGCACCTCCATGGCAACGATCTCCCCGACGGTTTTCCGGTAGCCCTTGATGAGATCGGGAAAGAGCGTCTGCAACGCGGCACCCGGCTGGAGCAGCAGCACGCGGCCGCCATTCTGCACGAAGGTCTTGAGCGCATCGCCGCCGGAACCTTGGACAAGCGCATCCACATCCCCAACGACGAGCGGCTCCGCCGGAGAAAGCTGGTCCATGCCGTTGACCGCATCCGTATCGTACCCCGTCAGGAGGGCCTTCGCGTTCCCTGCGGGATCGAAGACCTGGATCTTGCCGGTCGCCTTGGTTCCCGCGTCGGCCCAGTCGTGGCTGGCAACGACCATGTCGTATTCATTCGTCGACACGACCTGGCCGCCCACGGTCAGTGTGAGCGCCAGCTTGGCGTCGACGCGCGGGCGCGGCAGCTGGGCCGGTAGCTTGAAATCAACATCAAGGGACTGGTTGGAATAGTAAGGCACGGCGGGCGTGGCCTGGTTGCCCTGGGCCAGCACCGTGGCGCCGTCGCGGATCTCCCACGTGAGAGTCCCGGCAGCGAGGTCCTGCTTGTCGTCGGCGTCATTCACGAGATAGACATGGCGCGTCGCGTCGTCCCCGGCGTAGAAGTGGCGCCCGTACAGCTCGGCGCTGACCAGCACCGGCTGCATCGCTTTCTGGACCGCATAGTAGGTGAGCTTGGGTTGGATTTTGGTCGCATCCCAGACATCGGTGAACCACGTCAGGTAGGAAAAGAGAAGCACGCCGGCCGTGTCCTGCCGGTCCTTGCGGCGGATGACCTCGGCCAGTTCCTTGGTCATGAACGCCTGGCGCGTCATGAAGATCATCGGGTCGTTTTCCTCGCGCGCGAAGTCGCCGACGAGCGTTTCCGCCGTGTAGCGGGAGAACTCGTAGGAACGGCTGGGCCCATCATCGTTGCGCGGATAGCCGGTCGACATTTCCTGGCTGATGAGCGGACGGTTCGGCACGGCTTTTTTCCCGTACTCGCCGTTGAAGAGATGGAAGAAGGTCGGGTTGTACCAGCCGAAATAATCGTGCGAGTCGTCGATGTCACCGTCGTCGAAATGATTCGGCGTCACCACGTCGGCGAAACTTTTCTTCGCGCCCGCTCGCGTGTAGCCGGAGTAGGCGACGATGGGCCGCGTGGGGTCGACCTGCCGCATGGTCTGGATCATGTCGCTTAGTACCGTCCATTTTTTTGTCAGGAGCGGCTCGTCGTTCTGGTCGAACGAGGCGAAATTCATCTCGTTGTTCACGGTCCAGATGAGGAGCGATGGATGGTTTCGGTACTCGTGGATGAGGGAGGCGAATTCGTCCTTCCAGATCTTGAGCAGGTCGGCGGAAGGCGGCTCGCCCTTGATCATCAGCCAGGGCCATGTGCCTTCGTGGGAAACGCCGATGCCCGTTTCGTCGGCGGCATCCAGCCAGGTCTCGGTGAAGGGCAGCGCATGCGAGCGCGTCACCATCACGTTGCCCTTGCGCGCCAGCTCCATGAACTTGCGGGCCAGCACGCCGTCATTGGGACGCAGCGTGGAGGGGAACGGATTCCCGCCGCGCAGCCAATAGGGATGGCCGTTGAGCAGGAACTGCGCGCCGCTGACGGTGAAGGTCCGGAAGCCGAACTGCGTTTCCTTCTGGTCGACCACGCGCCCGCCTTGCGTCACGGTCAGGTCGAGCAGGTAGAGGTTCGGGGCCTCCGGTGACCAGAGTTTCGGGTGCACCTGCGGCGTCTGGATTTGCGTTTGCGCCGTGTTGCCGGCGGGAACGGAAACGGAACCCGCGGTTCCCGAGGTGAGCACCGAGTTGTCCACCTTGTCACGGATTGTGTAGGCCACCTGCACGGACTGGTCTTGGGTGTTGCCGTTCGCAATCGTCACCTGCACCGAGGCGCCGTCCAGTTTCGGCTGGACGAAAACATCGTCCACGCGCACCGGATTCGTGACCACCAGCCGCACCGGCTGCCAGATGCCGGAGCTGCGGTCCGCGTCGGTCATGCCGTGCGGGATCGAATGCATCATCGACTGCGTGACGGTCACGGTCACGGCCGTGGCCTGCCCGGCGTTCGCGTCGCCCGCACCCGCCTCCGGTTCGCCGACGACGTGGACGGCGATCGTGTTGGCGCCGGGCTTGAGCGCCTGCGTGACATCATAATCGTCCTGCCGGAACATCCCCGCCGCCGAGCCGACCTCGGTGCCGTTGACGTAAACCTGCGAGACCTTGGCGATGGCGTCGAAGACGAGGTGAAATTCCTTTCCACCGAGATTGGCCGGGAGCTGGAGATGCTGCCGGTACCAGCCCGCCTTGGTCATTTTCCAGTCGAACGTCTGGGCGTTCACGCGGGCATACTCCTCGGCCACCAGTGTGTCGGACGGACCATGGGCGGCGGCCAGGCCCTTGAGCCCCGGCATGCCCTCTTCACCATGGAGCCATCCGAATGTGGGCGTCCAGAAGCTGGGCACCGGGATGACGTTCCACTTGTCGTCGGCCGCATCAGCCTGCACCGGCTGTTCGCCGGACGAAAGGTCCTGGTCGGGCATGAAAAGCCAGTTGCCATCCAGCGACACATCGCCGCGCACGTCGGGCAATTGCGTCACAGTCACCGGCTGATAGGCCGCTCGCGCGCTGGCCCGCACGGTTTCCTTGTCCGGGGCGGGCGCCTGCCAGATTTGGTCGCCCAGCGCCTGATAGGTGGATTCCTGGTCGCCGCTCAGGGGAGTGATCTTGAAATCGGTGAATTCCGCCGGCAGCCAGCCGCCGCCGAGGCCGATGCCGCCATCGGTCCACATCGCGTCCTTGTCCTCGATGTTGATGCGGGGCACCGTCTCGTCGTTCAGGAAGACGTAGAAATGTTTTCCGATAACCGCGACGCGGACGGTGTACCACTCGCCGGGCTTGGGCGGAGCATCGAGCAGCGGCGCGAAGCCGAGGAACTTCGAGTTATCGTCCGGCGCGTAGCGCGCCAGGGTGATTTCCGGCTCCGGGCCGCCGCGCAGGCCGAAGACGTAGCGGTCGTTGCGGTCCTTGATGCGGATCGCGCCCCAGATTTCCACTTGGGCGGCATCCGCCGGCATGCGGGCGCGGAAACTCATTTCGCAATCACCGCGCGGGGTCAGGTCGGCGACGAAGCCGTTGGCGATCGTCACCGAATTCGCGGTCGGCGTCACCTGCGCGCGGCCGAAGACCTGCCAATCGCCGGGAATCGAGGCGGGAAGCTGAACCGGGCCGGCCAAAAGAGGCGAGCAAGCCAGGCCGAGAAAGCCGGCGAACAGGACGGAAAAACAGGGGAAGGGACGCGGGGTAAACATGATTTTAAAAAGGGGTAAATGCCGGGGGATTCGATCCTGAACAGGGGGTGCCGCGTTTGCAACTTTTCTGACGACAAGCCGCAGACTAAAGAGGCAGTTCATGCCTCTCGTGCGGATTTAAACCCTTTATGGGAGCGGAAGTTCCCTCTAAATAAGTTTTTATGCATTCATCGACCTTCTCGCGTTCTTACCGCGCATTTCTCGGCCTCGCCGCCGTCCTGACGCTCGCTTCTTTCACCAGCGCGGACGCCGCGCCGGTCCCGGGCATCCTGCCGCAATTCGGCGACAAGGTCGCGTTCCTGGGTGACTCGATCACGGCCAACGGAAACCGAATTCCCGGAGGCTACCTTCATCTCGTCGCGGATGGCTTGGAAAAGGAAGGCGTCAAGATCGAGATCATCCCGGCGGGCGTGAGCGGCAACACCTCCAAGGACATGTTGGCGCGACTCGACAAGGACGTGTTGAGCAAGAAGCCGCAATGGATGACGCTGAGCTGCGGCGTGAACGATGTCTGGCACGGCGTGAACGGCGTCCCGCTGGACGATTATAAGACGAACATCACCTCGATCGTGGACCAGGCCCAGGCCGCGGGCATCAAGGTGGTCATCCTGACCTCGACCATGATTGGAGAGGACGATAACGCCAACAACCAGAAGCTGGTCGCCTATAACGATTTTCTCCACAGCCTGGCGGCGGAACGGAAATTGCCGATCACCGATCTCAATGCCGACGAGCACGCGGAGCTGGCCGCCCTGGCGCAGGAGGGTCCGATCAAGGGCAACGTGCTGACCGCAGATGGCGTGCATCCGAATGGCTTGGGCAACGAGATGATGGCGGCCGGGATCCTGAAGGCGTTCGGCGTGCCCGCGGCCGATGTGGCCAAGCTGCAGCCGGACTGGCTGAAGATGCCCGGCACCTGTGACATCGTGGCCAAGTCGACCGTCAGCGCGGAGCAACTGCGGTCGCTCCAGAAACTGGCGGCGGCCCAGAACGAATCGGTCGAGCAGTATTTCAACGCCGTCCTGGACGACGCCATCAAGAAGCAATCGGGCGCCACGCCCTGAGAACCTGCGGTCGGCCGTAAGCGGAGGCGCCTTCCTCAGCGGTAGCCGTCGACCTCCGGGCGACGGACGGTTGAGCGACACGTTTCTCTTATTCGTCCGTCGCCCGGAGGTCGACGGCTACCATGCAAACGGCGGCGGAAAAGAAGAGGTGGTCCCGAGCCCTAGACGTCGATCGCGCCGGGTTCTTTCAGGTAACGCTCGAGATCACACATTTTCAGGTCGGGCAAGGAGAGCGATTTCTCCCAGTGCGCGATGACCTTGCTCAACCCGCAGCTCAGCAGATTGAAGCGCCAGCGGATCGACTGGACGAGGTACGGATTAAAGCTGTAGAAACCGACAAATTTTTTCTCGGAGAAGCGCGTGACCTTGTTCACCTGGCGGCCGAGCAGCACGGCGCGCGCGTCGGGGCTGTCAAAGAGCACCAGCCAGTAGCGGCTCAGGCGCTCGTCGTTGGTCTGGACGAAATCGATGTTGCCGCACTTTTTCGGCATCTCACCGCAGCCCCAGACGCGCACGGCGTCGAGGTCCTCGGCCAGGCTCATGTAGCGTTTCTTCTCGGGCAGGAAATTCTTGAAATCCTGGAACGTCGCAATGAGCTCGCCGCGACGGACTTCGCCCGCGATGTCCTCGATGGCGTGGCTGATGGCCAGCATCGCATCGGGATCCATGACGTGATGCAGGTCGCTATCGGGAATCTTGACGAGATCGCCCAGCCGCACCTCTTTCTTCTGCCGGCCGCCATGGACGCAGACGGCCTTGGAGCATTTCTCGAAATGATGATGGTACGGCTTGAGCTTCGACCGAAACTTTTTGGTGGTGCTGCGTTCGCAGCTTGTCTTCGCTAACATATAATAATAAACGCCGTGATGGGCTACCTAAGCTCATTTGCGGGACGGGGCAACATCTTTCTGCCGGGCAAAGGGGGCTGCCGTGCGCAAATGCGCATCGCGCTGCGGCGCGTGGCCGTCTACAGTTCGCGAAAATGTCGGACGATTTTTACGGCGCTTTTGACCGCGCGTATCTTCAGGACGCGTCCAATAACGCGCGCACGGAGGATTACCGCAGCGTCTTTCACCAGGACCGCGACCGGGTCATGTTCACGACGGCGTTTCGACGGCTGCAAGCCAAGACGCAGGTCTTCCAGGCGGGCGAATATGATTTTTACCGCACGCGGCTCACCCATTCGCTGGAAGTCGCCAATATCGCCAAGTCGATTGCCGTCTGGCTGAGACGACGTGAACCGGCGGCCGCGGTCGACCCCGATCTGGTCGAGGCGGTGTGCCTCGCGCATGATATCGGCCATCCGCCGTTCGGCCACGCGGGCGAGCGGGTGCTCAATGCGCTGATGGAAAATTACGGCGGCTTCGAGGGCAACGCGCAGACGCTGCGCATCCTCACGCGCACGATCTTCAGCGGTTCGCGTGAACGTCGCGGCATGAGCCCGACCCGGGCGCTCCTCGACGGCGTGCTGAAATACAAGCGGCTGCATTGCGACCGCAACGGCGATACACATCATTTCATCTACGACGACCAGGAGCCGATCCTCGAGTTCTGCTTCGGCACCACCGACCTGACCGGCGTGCTCGACGGTGTCGCACCGAACAAATTTCATAGCCTCGAATGCCAGATCATGGATCACGCTGACGACGTGGCCTACTCGTGCTTCGACATTGTCGACGGCGCAAAGGCTCGGTTTCTCACGGCTGAAAAAATCGAGGCATGGCGCGCCGGCGCGAATCTCGACGACACGCAGCGGAAGTATCTCGACGACCTGCTCAAGATGATGGCAGAAAAAAAGCTCGAACCGAAAATGAACCACGTCATCGGCGAGTTGATTGAAAGCGCCACGCTCGTCCCCACCCGGAATTTCATGAGCGCGCGCACCAACCGCCACGCCTGGCGCCTGGAGGTGAAGCCGGAGGCGAAAAGCCGGATCAAGCTGCACAAGCGGCTCTGCAAGGACCTCGTGTTCGGCTCCGGCGCGCTCCAGCAGATCGAGTTCAAGGGCGGCCAGATCCTGCGCGCGCTGGCGGGGGCGCTTTTCGAGAACTATCTCGGCGCGCTTCAGGACGGCGGCGCTCGCGGCAAGGCCGCCGAGAAGGTGCTCGTTCCGTCCGACGTCCACACCGCCGTGCGCGCGACGGAAGGCGAGCCGGGCCGTGCGCGGTTGCTCTGCGATCATCTCGCCGGCATGACCGACGCCTACGCGCTGCGCAGTTACAAGCGCCTCTTCGATCCCGACTACGGCTCGATCTCGGAACTCATCTAGTCGCGCCGCCATGGGAACCCCCTTCATCGTCGTGCCGACGTTTCACGAGCTGGCGAACCTGCCACGCTTCACCGAGGCGGTGTGGCGCGCTCATCCCGCGGCGCGCATCCTCCTCGTGGACGACGCGTCGGGCGACGGCACGCCCGCGTGGGTCAAGGCGCACCAGCAGTATGGCCGCGCGCTTTTCCTGATCGAGCGTCCCGGCAAGCTCGGACTCGGTTCGGCCTACGTCGCCGGGTTCCGCTGGCTCATCGACCGGAAGGAGCCCTGCTCGGCCGTGGTGCAGATGGATGCCGACCTGTCGCATGACCCCGACTCGATCGGCGATTTCCTGCGCGCGGTGGCCGACGGCGCCGATCTCGTCCTCGCCACGCGTTATGGCGGCGGCGTGCGCGTGACCAACTGGCCGTTGCGGCGGCTCGCGCTCAGCCTCGGGGCGGCGAACTATGTGCGCTGGATCACTGGCATGCCGTTCAGCGATCCCACCGGCGGCTTCAAGGCGTTCCGGCCGGATAAACTGGCCGAGCTCGACCTGGACCGCATGCGCTCGGATGGCTACGCCTTCCAGATCGAGGTCACCTACGCCGCGTGGCGCCTGGGCTGGAAAATCGTCGAGGTGCCGATCACGTTCGTGGACCGCCACGCGGGCACGTCGAAGATGTCGGCGCATATCGTGCGCGAGGCCGTGTGGCGCGTGCCGTGGATGGTGCTGCGCCGGCGTCGCCCGCGGGGGAAAGCCCGCGCATGAGCGTCACCACCGTTGCGGGCCCCATCCCGCTCAACCGCGTGCGCGCCTTGCTGCCTGCATCGCGCCCCGAACGTTTTTCGCGCAGCGATTTCGTCGCGGCAGGACTCGTTTTTCTCATCACCCTGGTCGTCTATATCCTCACCCTTTCACCCTCGGTGACGCTGGAGGACTCGGGCGAGCTCATCACCGGGGCGGCGGCTTTCGGCGTGCCTCATCCGCCCGGCTATCCGCTCTGGACGATGTCGGGCTACCTCTTTTCGCACCTCGTTCCCTTCGGCAATGTCGCGTGGCGCGTGAATTTGGAATCGGCGGTGTTCGGCGCGGCGGCCAACGCGGTGCTTACACTGCTGGTCTGCCATTCGGGCCGCTGGCTGGCGCAGCGCTGGGTCGGCGAGGCGCAGCAGCCGCTGGCGCGCCGGTTGATGTTCTACGTCGGCATGTTCACGGGCCTGGTCATCGGCTTCAGCGACGTGATGTGGAGCCAGGGCACGATCGCCGAGGTCTACACGCTCAACGGGCTCTTCGTGAACCTCGTGCTGCTCCTCTTCTATTTCTGGATGCTGGAACCGCGCAGCACGCGGCGACTGCTTGTCGCCGTTTTCGTTTTCGCGCTCGGCCTGACGAATCACCACACGCTGATCCAGATGATCCCGGCCATGATCGTGGCCGCCGCGCTCATTCAATGGCTGCCGCTTTTCGTCTCGGCCCGGCCGATCGTGCGACGCGGTCGGTTCTGGTCGGTCCTGCTCGCGGTCTGCCTCTTCAGCCTTTCGATTTTTGGTTATCTCAGTTGGATTTCCGACGATGTGCAGTTACACCAGATCAGCTACGAGATGGCGGTCGGGATTTTCTTCCTCACCACGGTCGTCTCCCTTTTCTACACCCGCAAATTTCGCTGGGTGGCGTTCCTGACGGGCGCGCTGATTGCCGCGCTCGTTTTCGATTACGGCTATTATTTCATGAGCGCCAGCGATACCGAAACGGCGCGCATCCTGCATCCCGGCGCACGCTTCTGGCTGTGGGGCGCCTACAACATACCGGGCTGGATGCAGATCACTTCCGTTTTCGGGCTCATGCTGCTGGTCCAGGCGGTCGTCGCGACCGGATTGCTTTTCAATTCGATCCTCGATCGGCGCCTGGTCCTCGGCGTCTTCATCGTCGGCTGGATCGGCCTCGCGCCCTACGGCTACGAGTCGTTCGCCTCGAGCACGAATCCCCCGATGAACTGGGGCGTGCCCTCCACGCGCGCCGGTTTCTATTACGCGGTCACCCGGCTCCAATATCCGATGAGCCTGCCCAACCTGATCAAGGACACGATCGGTAAGGCCATCGGCGCGGTGCCGCCTAATTCCGTACACGACGTGGGGCTCGACAACTCCGACTACCTGCATCGGCTCTGGCTCACGCTTTATTATTACGGCGACAACCTGCAGGACAATTTCACCGTCCCGCTGATTTTTCTCACGCTGGCCATCCTGATCTATGTCGCGCGCTGCGACTGGAAACAGGTGAGCTGGTTCCTTTTCCTGCTCACCGCCTTTTTCTTTCTCGGTTTCATGCTGCATCTCATCTCGCCGCCCTCGCGGTTCGATTTCCAGAGCAACATGAACTACAAGGTCTTCAATCTCCAGTCGCACTGCATCTTCGTCATCCTGCTCGGGTACGGCGCACTGGCTGCGCTGCTTTATCTCAACGACATGGTGCCCGACATCGTCGCCCGGTTCGGGCCGGGCGGACTCGGCGTGCCGGCGCTCTGCCTCGCGCTGCTGCCGCTCTGGAGCAACTTCGATGACGGCAACCAGGCCAATCACTGGTTCGGCTATGAATTCGGCCACGACGTCATGCAGCCCATGGACGCCAACGCGGTCTACTACGGGGGTTCCGACTTCGGCCGCTTCGTGCCGACCTACATGGCCTTCGTGGAAAGCCAGCAGCCCGCGCGCTGGAAACGCGACCCGTCGTTCGACCGGCGCGACGTCACCGTCATCACGCAGAACGCGCTCTGTGATTCCTACTACAGCCAGTACATCCGCCAGCAATACGACCCGCGCTTCCGCCCCAAGCCGGGCCAGTACACGCCGTTCGAGAAATGGCTCGGCCGCCCGGCCGAGTTCCCGAAAATCCCCGTCACCTGTCTCAGCCCCGACGAATTAAACGCGTGCTGGTCGGAGTATCTCGCGCGGCCCGCCGTCCTTGCGCGCATCAAGTCGGGCGAGACCAGCCCGAACGGCATCCGCCCCGGCACCAACGACGTTTTCGAAATCAACGCCATCGCGGCGGAACGCATCTTCCAGAAGAACAAGGCGGCGCACACGTTCTACCTCGAACAGAGCGTGCCGATGCAGTGGACCTATCCCTACATGCTGCCTAGCGGCCTCATCTTCAAGCTCAGCCCCGACAAGCTGCCCGCGCTGCCGCCCGAGGCTATTGCCGCAGATCACAAATTCTGGGACGCCTACGCTGCTCAGTTGCTGTCCGATCCCACCTTCCGGGTTGATGACGACGCGACGATCACGTTCGGCACGCTCGCCTACAATCACGCGGATCTCTACCGCTGGCGCAACCTGCCCAAGGAGGAGGAGTATTTCCTCAAGCTCGCCATCCGGCTCAGCCCGCAATTGCAAGTCGCCGTGCTGCGGCTCAATGATGTCTATGTCTACGAGCTGCGTTTTGACGAGGCCCTCACGCTCATGCGTCAGGCCGTGCAGGACGATCCGCGCAACGATGTCTTCCCTGATGTGCTCGACGACGACGTGGACAAACAAGCAGCGGCCGCGAAGGAAATAAAGCTGCGGGCCCAAATCGCCACCTCGCCCTACGATCTCGCGCTCAATCTGCAACTCGCGCGCACGCTGCAGGAGGAAGGCCGGACCGACGAGGTGAAAGATCGCCTGCGTATCGCAGCCGCGCTGACCAACTGGAACCACGACGAGATGGCCGGCGTCATTCAATATTATGTTGAGGAGGCGAACGACGTGCCCGCCGCCGTCGCGTTCCTGCAGGTGCGCGCGAAGATCGAGCCGAAGAACAGCCAGCTCGTCTACAGCCTGGCGGCGCTCGAGGCCAGCCTCGGCCATGCGGACGACGCGGTGCGCGATCTCGCCAGCGCGGCGCAGGCCATCGATGGCACCAATGCGCTGCTGTCCGCCGCGGTCGACTCGCGTTTCGCGCCGATCAAGAACGATCCGCGCTTCCAGACGCTCGTTACGCGCACCAACGGGCCGGTCGAGGGCACCAACGCCGCGCCAAGCACGAATCTTGCACCCCCGCCCGAGCCGCCTGCGCACTCTCCGTCCACGATGACGCCTACTGCCAAGCCGGTACGCGCGAAAGATCAGCGCAAGAAAGTCCCCGCCGCGGCGTCCGTCCGCAATGCGCCGCCACCGATTCCCGTCGCGCCGACACGGTAGCGTTGATCCTGCGGGTGACCGACGCGCGCGCGAATGTTTCGTAATTGGAGTTGGAGATTGCTCCTCTCATCGAAAGCGGCATACTGATCGATTGACCATGCCGCCGCGTCCCGTTTCCCCGTCTTCTTCGCGCGCGACGGCTCAAACTCAGACGCTGACGAAGCTTTTCCAGGCCCGCAGCGAGTGGGACCGGCTCTACCAGCTGAGCAACCTTCTCAAGGAAGCGCAGATCGACCTGCCCGATTTTTTCGATTCCACCATCGGCGCCAACATCTGCCGTGAACCCGACACGGAAAAGCTCGCATGGCGCCTCGCGCGCGAAATCCATCGCCGCAACAACGGCAAGATTCCCGCGTCGCTCCAGCCCTACCTCGACCGGCCTGACTTCGAGCAGCAGGAACGCGTGCACGAAGCCGAGACGTTTCGCCGCGAACTTCTCGACTGGCTCGCGGAGAATCACGACGACTCCGCCACCAGTGGCGCGCCGCGGCGCGGCCTGCGCGTGGCGTGGAGAATCGAGCCCGGCTTCGATCCGCTGGAGGCGCGCGTGCAAATCGACCTGCGGGTCAATTCGCCGAAGCTCAAGGAAGGCTCGCGCAATTTCTTCCAGGTGCGCGGCCTCTGCAACGAGGCGGCCAACCGGCCCGAACTTTTCTCCGCCGACGACCAGGTGCTGCTGCGCTGGCTCAGCGATTTTTTGCCGCTGCTGCTCACCGACAAGGCGCGCACGACGAGCCCGTTCCTGCACGACAATCGCAGCCTGCTGACGTGGCTCACCCAATGGGGCACGAGCGGCCGTTGCGTCTGGGATGACGGCGCGCCGGTCGAGTTCAGCCCGCTCAGCGCGCGCATCGTGCCGCAACTGCGGCCCGGTTCCGGCAACGGCCGCAACGGCTCGCGGCTCGAGCTCAGCTTCGAGGTCGTCACCGCGGCCGGGATGCGCGAGCCGCTCTCACACGCGCATCTTTTTCTCTCCGCCAAGGACGACCAGGCGCGGCCCGAGCTGGAACTCGTTTGTGTGAAACACTGCTTTTACCGGCTGATCGAACGGCCGCCGCGCTCGCTCATGGCGCTGGCCTTTCGCGAACATGTCGGGCAGGTCGACGCCGCCGCCGCGGGTCAGCTTCTGCCGCCGCTCCTGCGTCGTTATCCGCACCTGCAGCAGCAGGTGAAGATGCACCTGCGCCAGGTGCCCGCGCAGGTGAAGTTTTACTTTTTCCTCGATGAAGAGGACGCGCTGCGCATCCGCCTCTGCGCCGCCGCGCGGGAAGGTTCGCTTTACTGGGACTGGCTGGACGATGGCTGGACCAAGACCCATCCGGAAAAGGCCGGCGCCAGCGAGGAATCCTACATCCACATCGCGGCGCCCGAGATGATCGTGCACGAGCCGGGCATCAACGGCGAATCAGCGCAGCGTTCCGCCAGCGGCGCGCAGGATGTCGAAATCTGGGACGACGTTCCCGCCGAGGTCGACGTCGCGGGCGCGCTCGCGTGGCTGCGCGGTTTCGAGGCTGAGCGCGGCGAACTTTGCGGTCATCCCGACAACTCGGGCTGGTGGCTGCTGCTCCAGGCGACGGGCATCCCGAAAGTGCTCCAGCATTGGAAAGACCGCAGCGCGGACTGGCAGTACTTCGCCAACAAACGCTTCCAGCAACTCATCAGCGGCAAGCGCCGCCGCTTCCCCAAGCTGAAAATCCAGGCCACCGGCATCGACTGGTTCAGCGTCAAGGCCGAATGGGAGGACGAGACCGGCGCCATGACCGAGGGCGACTGGACGCGCCTGCAGCAAAGCGACGATCCCTACATCAAGCTCGCCAACGGCACCTGGATGGAACGCGAGGAAGCGACGCAGCTGGCCGAGGCGGTGACCGCGCTCGCGGAAATCGGCGTGCAGGTCGGCGCGGAGGAACAGCAGCTCGGCGCGCTGCAGATGTCCGGCGCGCAGCCCGAGGCGTGGAAGAAACTCGAGTCGCTCATCGAGGGCGAACCGGCCGCGGACATTCTCCAGCAACTGCGCCAGGCCGTCACCGACTTCCAGGGCGTGCCCGAAATTCCCGAGCCCAAGGGCCTGCGCGCCGAGCTGCGCCCCTACCAGAAAACCGGCCTTCACTTCCTCGCCTACTCGTCGAAATTCGGCCTCGGCGCGCTGCTCGCCGACGACATGGGCCTCGGCAAGACGGTGCAGGCGCTTTCGTGGCTGCAGCATCTGCGCGAAGAGCGAGGGCCCTCGCCCAGCCTCGTCATCTGCCCGGCCAGTGTCGTCTTCAACTGGCAGCGCGAGGCCGAGCAATTCGTGCCCGACATGAAGGTGCTCCTGCTCACCGCGGGCGAGCACCGGCACACCTTGCGCCAGGAAATCCCGCAGCACGATCTCGTCGTCACCAACTACGCGCTGCTGCGTCGCGATCTCTCCGCGCTACAAAAATTCGCCTTCCGCGCCATCGTGCTCGACGAGGCGCAGAATATCAAAAATCCCGAGTCGATGGTCGCCCGCGCGGCCAAGGCGCTCAAGTCCGAGCACAAGCTCGCGCTGACCGGCACGCCGCTGGAAAACCGCCTGCTCGACTTGTGGAGCATCATGGAATTCGTCCATCCCGGCTACCTGCCCGAGCGCGGCAAGTTCCTCGAGCAGTACGATCGCGGCGCCTCGCAACCCGCCCGCGCGCTGCTCTCCAGCCGCATGCGGCCGATCATGCTCCGCCGTCTCAAGAAGCAGGTCGCGCAGGACCTACCCGACCGCATCGAGGAACGACTCGACTGCGAGCTCACCGAGGGCCAGCGCAAATTCTATCTCGCAGAGTTGCAGCGCAGCCGCCAGGCGCTCTCCACGCTCGATCCTGCCTCCGGCCAGTCGCGCATGCACGTGCTCGCGGCGCTCACGCGCCTGCGCCAGATCTGCTGCCATCCCATGCTCGCGGGCGGCAAGAAAAGCCTCGGCTCAGGCAAGACCTCGTCGCTCTTCGAAGTGCTCGAACCGCTCCATGCCGGCGGCCACAAGGTCCTCGTCTTCTCGCAGTTCGTCGAGATGCTCAAGATTCTCAAGACCGAACTCGAGGAACGCGGCCGGCCCTACTTCATGCTCACGGGCCAGACGACCAATCGCGGCGAAGTCGTCCAGGCCTTCCACGATTGCAAGGAACCCGCCGTGTTCCTGCTCTCGCTCAAGGCGGCCGGTACGGGACTCAATCTCACATCCGCGAGTTACGTTGTGCTTTACGATCCGTGGTGGAACCCCGCCGTGGAGGCGCAGGCCATCGACCGCACCCACCGCATCGGCCAGGACCGCACGGTTATTGCCTACCGCCTGGTCACTCAGGGTACGGTGGAGGAGAAAATCTGGCGCCTGCAGCAGAGCAAGGCGCAGCTCGCCCAGGACGTTCTCGGCGAGGAAGGCTTCACCGGAAGCCTCAGCAAAACCGACTTTGACTACCTGCTGGAGGACACCAGCGAGGAACTCGAGGCCAAGGATTCCGGCGGAACGTCGGCGTAATATCCTTATTTTAGCCTTCTTGCGCGACTTGGCTAAAACGCGGAAATCCGTGCGCTCGGAAGGGCAATTCGCACGTAACACATTTAGATGTTAGTTGGTCGACATACTTCATTTAATTAAGCATCAGCGTGTTAGCTGGCTTTCTAGTCGGTGGCACGCCCAATGCGCATTAAGTGAGTCATGAACTCCATAACCAGCGAATTCGCCGCCGAATTCAGCGAGGCGCCCCGGGCGGCGCCGGGGGAAAAAGCCGATGGAGGGTTTGCAGCCCAGTATCCTCTCCGTATTTTGATCGCGGAAGATAATTACATCAACCGCCGTCTCCTGCTTCTGCTTTTGCAGAATCTCGGTTACGAAGCAACCGCAACCGAAAACGGCCGCGAGTGCCTGGAAGCCGTGCTCGCCGGTTCCTACGACATCGTTCTTTCCGATATCAACATGCCGGAGATGAACGGCATCGAATGCACCATCCAAATTCGCCGGGCGGGCCTTGATCTTCCCATCATTGCGGTCACCGCCAGTTTTCCTGAGATGACGCGGGAACAGTGCCTGGACTCAGGCATGAACGGCTACATGACGAAGCCGGTGAATGTGACCGAAATCAAGCGGGTCCTTCGCGAGACCGCTTTGCGAAAGTGGATGGAGTCCGCGAACCGCGTTGCGCTCGGGGTATAGAGGCTCACGTTTCACGGCGGCTTTTCGTGCACGCCGGGCGGTGCTTTCCCATCGACGTGTTGCGTGAATTCCGTTAATTCCGTTCATGCAGACGTCCCGCTTTATTACGTTCGAGGGCGGCGAGGCGGTCGGCAAATCGACGCAGATCGAGCGGCTGGCCACGCGGTTGAAGGAGCGTGGCGACGAAGTGCTCGTCACGCGCGAACCAGGCGGCACACCGCTGGGTGAACAAATCCGCCACCTGCTCAAGCACGCGCCCGAGGGCCACGGCATGTCGCCCAAGACGGAGCTGCTGCTCTTCCTCGCCAGCCGCGCGGAACTGGTGCGCAAGATCGTCGGTCCCGCGCTGGACCGCGGCGCGTGGGTGCTCTGCGACCGCTTTCACGACTCCACCACGGTTTATCAAGGCGCCGGACGCGGCCTGCCCGAGGAGATCGTCAGCCGCCTCAATGGCTTCGCCATCGGCGCGCGGATGCCGGGCCTCACGCTCGTGCTCGACCTCGAACCGGAACACGCGCGCCAGCGCATGCTCGAGCGGGCCGGTTCCATCGCTGCCGTCGCGGATCGCATGGAGGAACAGCCCGCCGATTTTTTCGAGCGCGTGCGCCAAGGCTACGCCGATCTCGCCAAGGCGCATCCCGAGCGCGTGAAGATCATTCCCGCCCATGGAAATGTTGAGGAAACGGCCGATGCGATTTGGAAGCAGGTTACCGACACATTTCCCGGCGCTGCCTGACATGAGAACGCTCCTGACCTTGATCGGCATCCTGGTCCTGGCCGCCCCGCTCGCGCGAGCGGAGGACTGGAAGACGACCGACGGGAAAACCTACCAGGATGTGAAGGTGCTTTCTCACGATGATGGCTATGTAACGATCATGTACGCCGACGGCGGGGCCCGTGTGCCGCTCAGCACCCTTGCTCCCGATTTGCAAAAGCGCTTCGACTACGATCCGGCCAAGGCGGCAGCGGCCGTGGCGGCCGCCACGAGTGCGGACAATCAGGAACGGGCCGCGTGGCGCGCGCAGGAGGATGGGTCAAATTCCATGGCGACGGCCCAAGCCCCGACGGCGTCGCAGCCCCCTTCAAACGTGGTCCCAACGCAGGCTCCGCTTCACTCCACCCAGACGAACAGCCCGGCGGTCAATGTTTTCGGGAATAATGTGAAAATCCAGCAAGATCAACAGGAGCTGGACGGTCTCGACCAGGACCTGCGGATCGCCCAACGCGACGCCGCCCAGGAGGACGCGTGGAATCACACGGGCGAAATGCATTATGACAACACCGGCTCACTTCATCCTAACCGCGTCGGGGCGTCGGGCGATGAGCGAGTAGCTGAAATCCAGAAACAGCAAGCTGCCCTCCAGGCCGAGATCGCCGACCTTCAGAAACAAAATCAAAGCGTGACGCAAAATGGGAAATAATCCCTGACTTTCGTTGAGCGTCCTCAGTTCAACTTCGGATTCTACGTGCGTGAAATTCACCACACGTCATGCATTCTCAGGGGGTGAAGATTCCTTTTCTCGCGGGATGGATTTTGATCTTAACGGAGCTGGGCGGATCGGCTTGGGCACAGGCGGTTCCTGAGGTGCGCCCGGTGCTTCCGGGAGAGGACGCGAAAAATTACCATCTGGTTTGGTCGGATGAGTTCGACGGAACCTCGGTCGATACGCAGAAATGGAATTTTCGGACGGATAGCAAGGCGCAGAGCACGCAGGAGCCGGGGAACGCCTCCGTCGCGAATGGGATGCTGACACTGGCGCTGAAGCAACAATCCGCGCAGGGAAAAGCCTATACCGGCGGCGGATTGATCAGTAGGCGGACCTTTGAGTTCGGCTACTACGAGGCGCGCCTGCGCGTTCCGGCCGAGGCCGGATGGCACACCTCTTTTTGGACGCAGAAATATGACGGGGTGGGAACGAACCCCAAACTTTCCGCGCAGGAACTGGACGTAATCGAAAATAATTCGGCGAAATTGCACGGCTACGCCGCCACGGTTCACCGCTGGGCGCCCCCATCACGCACGTTAGGGAGCAAATGGTGCCCGACACCGGATCTTTTCCAAGCGTTCCATGTGTACGGGGGCGAGTTCACGCCGGAGAGAGTGCGCTTTTTCTTCGACGGGACTTTGGTGCTGTCGGTGGATGTGAGCAAGGAGCCGCACAGCGAACAGAATATCTGGCTGACCAGCATCGCGTATTTCAACGTGAAGAAGGGGGCAAAGGCCGTGGCACCAGCGGCAGCCGAATTTGATTATGTCCGTTTTTTTGAGGCTAAGTAGAAAGCCGGTCGTGACGTCCGAAATGACATTCGAAAGATAACTCTCCAGACTCCAGCCATGCCCTTTCGCGCCGAGGAACTTCGCCAGCGCTTCGCCCATACCATCGAGATGGGTCGGCTGGGGCATTCGTACCTGCTCACCGGCGATCATCCCGAGTCGCTGGAGCAACTCGCGCTGGGGCTGGCTGGACAGGTGCTCAACGCCGCGCCGCAGGAGCATCCCGATTTTCACGCCGTGCGGCCGCAGTCGAAATCGCGCCAGATCACCGTTGAGCAAATCCGCGAACTGGAACGTGAACTTTACCTGCGTCCGTTCATGGCGCCGGTCAAGGTCGCGGTCATCTTCGACGCCGACCGCATGTGCCTCGGCGGAGCATCGGCCGCGAACGCCTTCCTCAAGACGCTGGAAGAACCGCCCGCGCACACGCTGATCCTGCTCACCTCGGGCCGACCCGCGCTGCTCCTGCCGACGATCATCTCGCGCTGCCTGCGGCTCGACCTCGGCTTCTCCGACATCGACGGCAAGGCGGGCGAGACGCCGGAATGGATCGCGCGCTGGAACGCGCCGCATCCCGCGCCTGCCCTGCGTGCCTACGCCCGCGCGCAACTCATGCATGAGCATTGGGCCGATCTCCGCGAAACGGCAAAGGTGCACATGAAAGAGCACCTCAAAAGCACCCCGGAGGAGGACGACGATGTGGCCGACGCGCTGCAAGAGGCCGAGTTCGTCCTCGCGCGGCAGGAATCGATCGCGCAGCTGCAGCGCTGGTACTGGCGCGACGCCGATCCGCTCGGCTCCAGCGAACAGGAGCGGATGCGTGCGGTGAAGGCGCTGGAGGAATTGCAGACCGCGCTCGCGCAAAATCTCGACGGAAATCTTTCGGTGGAACTGTGCTGTTTGCGGATCGAGGGATTGGTTTAATTTGCGTCCGTCGCCCGGAGGTCGACGGCTACCAACTGAGCACTACGGCACCGTATCCGTATCCGAGCCCGCCGCGCTGGCGTGATGATGTTCCGCGGCGGTCGCCGTCAATTGCGGCAGCTCGGGCACGAGCGGCTGGCTGGAAAGATCACTCCAGAACCACGTCAGGAATTGCGGGTCGCCCATCAGTTTGCCGTGGCTCACGCCCTCGAGCAGCTTCACCGTGTCGGGCGTGCCGTGCAGATCGTCGAGCGCGCTAGTGCCGGTGACCGTCTCGTCGCCGTCGTCGTCGGGCGCGTAGGTGTAGCGGGCGGTCGTGGAATCGTGCGCGCCCTCGGTGATCACGCCGGTCGGCGTCTGCAGACCCGTGCCGACCACGACCTTCAGCCGCGGCTCCTCGCCCGGATTCGTCAGCAGGATGCTCGTGTAGCTCAGGCTGCCCATCTTCAGGCGCCACTCTCGCGTTTGCGCGAGCATCTTCTGCAGCTTCGTCAGCAGCGGGTCCTGGCAGTAGGTCCAGTCCGCCTCGACGATGGGCTTGCGGCCCTCGGCCTGGCGCTTCTTCAGCCAATCGTCGATGAAAAGCCGCTTCTCGATATCCGCGCTCGGCCAATACGGCTCCCATGGCCCGATGGTGAGCAGGTCGTCGGCCGCGACCCGATGACGGCTGCCGTCCGCATCGACACATTCCCAGCGCGGATCGTCGAAGGGCAATAATTCGTAAAGGCTGGGGCGCGCGATGACGGTCAGCTTGGTCACTTGCGCGTCGACGTTGTTGGGCAGGAGGTTGAGCAGCGAGACGGGAAAGTTGATCGCGTTTTCCTTCAGGCCGCCCGGTCCGACAACGATCGTCTTGATCGCCTTGACCGAGCCGAGGTTCGGGCAGCCCACGAGCACCATCTCCGCGATGCGCGGGGCCCACTCGGGGTCCTCGCCCAGCAGCGTGCGCGCGACCAATCCGCCCATGCTGTGAGTCACGATGACAAATTTGGTTTGCGCCGCCGGGATGCCCGTTTTCTGTTCGTGAATGTGCGCGTAGTTGTTCAGCGCGGCGATGAACTGCGGCACGCTGACCGTGGCAATCTCCTGCCGCCAGTCGTACCAGAAGGTGAAGAAATCGGCGCCCTCGGTGTAGGGTGTGAACTTCGGCGCGTCGTCCTGCTGGGAGGTCATCGCGTCAATGAACTTGCCGTAAACGTCGATCGGCCCGGCCTTCAGCATCGGCGCCGCGTCGAGCGGATTGGGCATTCGCATCGCAAAATAAAACTTCGAGTTCGTGATGCCCTCCACGCTGCCCCAGACACAGGCCGGGTCGTCGTCCTTGGGCAGCAGGGTCGGGTCGTCCAACCGCGAGCCCTCGTAGGCCGGGATGAAGACCAGCACCTGGCTGTGCAGGCGCGGTTCGGCGCGGAGCAGGGCGCACCCGAGAATCAGGCCGGCAAGGGCGAGACTCCAGCGGCGCATCATCATCGTCAAGCAGCCGGGCCCGAGCGCAGGGAAAGCGGCACCAGCGCGTCGGACTGTTCGTCGGCGTGGTACGAGCTGCGCACCAGCGGCCCCGACTCCACGACGCGAAAGCCGTGCTCGAGCGAAAACTTTTTCCAATGGGCGAATTCCTCCGGCGTCACCCAGCGATGCAGCGGCAGGTGCTGCGCGGAGGGGCGCAGGTACTGGCCGAGCGTCAGGATGTCGAGCTTGTCCGCCGCCATGTCGAGCAAGGTGGAAGCGATCTCCTCCTCACGCTCGCCGATACCGAGCATGAGGCCCGACTTCGTGACGAAGCCGGCCTGCTTGGCGCGGCGCAGCATTTCCAGCGACCGCGCGTACTTCGCCTGCGGGCGCACCTGCTTGTGCAGGCGCGGGACCGTCTCGACATTGTGGTTGAGGATGTCGGGCTTGGCGGCCAGCACGGTTTCCAGGTCCTGCCAGCGGCCCTTGAAATCGGGAATGAGCACCTCGATCGCCGTGCCCGGATTTTCCGCCCGCACGGCACGAATGGTCTCCGCCCAGATGCCGGCGCCGCCGTCCGTCAGCTCGTCGCGCGCCACGGAGGTGATCACCGCGTGCTTCAGGCCCATGAGCCGGATCGCCTCGGCCACGCGGCGCGGCTCGTCGGTATCGAGCTCCGTGGGGCGGCCGGTATGCACGGCGCAAAAGCCGCAGCTGCGCGTGCAGATGTTGCCAAGGATCATGATCGTCGCCGTCTTGCGCGACCAGCACTCGCCGAGGTTCGGGCATTGGGCGCTCTCGCACACCGTGTGCAGCTTGTGCTCGCGCACGATGCCGCTGGTTTGCTGGTAAACCGGCCCGCCGGGAATCTTCGCACGCAGCCACGAGGGCTTGCGGGCGTTAAGGGGCAGGCCCTCAGGGGGTGGCGTCGCGACCGTGTCCATGAAGGCAGCAGTCTAGTTCAAAGGGCCCGGGCTGTCCATGCCGCGACAAACACGAAAGATCAGTGGGATGAAGCCTTTTGAGGCGCGCGAAACAGAACGACTTCGCCGTTTTCGATGTCATACGTCAGTCCGCCCACTTGACAGATGTAGTCCAAAAGGTCGTGAAGCGGCACGTCGCTCCAATTTTCCGCCATGCGGTGAAGGGGGCCTGGGGCGTTAGGAAGCGGAGGCGTCTTAGCTTCAATTTGAGGCTCCCGCAGCCAAAACTTCACGCCGTGATGTGCAGGATCGAGTTCCTTGCTGCGCTTCGTTAGATACGTGAGGTCGCGTTTAATGTCCTCGGGCCCAAGAGGTGCCAGGTAGGCGGTAAACTTGTCGATAATGATCGAGTTTAACCTCTTCTCGATTTCGGCCCGTTGAGCGTTCGTGCGCTCTGCCGGTGGGACGGAAGAATCGCTCGCGGCAACAGGCAAGCTTATCACCGCAAGGACGAAGAGCGTTCCGGCGAGAAAAGCCTTCATTGTAAGATCAGCGACGGTCGTAAACCGCCGCTACATTTATTAGCTACGGCACAATATCCACCGGCGTGCCGACGGATACGTTGGAGTAGAGCAACTCCGCAAAAGCGTGCGGCAGCCGGATGCAGCCGTGCGAGGCCGGGTAGCCCGGCAGGTAGCCGCCATGCATGCCCGTGCCGTCTTCGCGCAGGCGCATGTAGTAGGGCATGTCGGCCGAGTCGTAGACCGCGCCCGGCGGCAGTTGCTTCTCGCCCGCATTCGCGTTGTCGTCGAGCACGTTGCCGTGCGCATCCACCGTGTAGCCGTAGAGGTTCGACTTGTGATTGATGTCCTTCCGGATGATCGAAAAATGGCCCGTCGGCGTCTCGTGCCCCGGCTTGCCGGTGGTGGTCGGGCTTTTGGCCGCGAGATGGTCACCCTGGTAGACGTAGACCATCTGCTGGCCGAGATCGATCGTGATATGGGTGATCGGCTGGTCCGGGAGCGGGTTCCAGACGTAAGGCCAGAGTTGGTACCGGACGCGGTCGTCCGCGCTGTAGTTGCGCGAAACCGGGCCCGTATCCGCCCGGTCGTGACTGCCGCCCGAATGACGCGACGAGAACCAGTTGTCCGCGCGAACAGGCGTCAAGAGCAGCGCCGCACCCAAGGCGCAGGCAGACAAGGCAAAGACAAATTGGCGGAAACGGTTCATGGCTGATGGACACCCCCTGTGGGGGCGTGAATGGAGGACGCTAGCAGAAACCCCGAAAAAGACCATCTGGAACATCAGGCGGCCCCGAGGGGTCGGATCGAACGATGGAGGCGATGCGAACCACGACCCGTCCAACCGTGATGGCCCGTGCGCACCCGGCTTCCCCGCGCTTTGACGGGGGAAGCCATTTCGGACCGACGGGGCGGCTACTGGGGAGCCACGCCGACCGGATGTTCATCGGACTGCGGCCCGGGCGGGTTCGAGGCCGGTTCAGGATTCGGGTTCGGGTTGGTCTGCGGCGTGTTGTTTTCGCTGTTCTTGGAGTCGGTGCTTTGCACCGTGCCGGGAACAGGACGGGTGTCTTCGTCCGTAGCGCAACTGCACAACGTCAGGACCGTCCCGACCAACAGGACCGGCAGGTAATAGGAGGTTTTCATACGCCTCAAGTATCCACTGATAAAGGGTCGCCGCCATAGGGTCTTACCCTTATTGGGCCGGGCTGGAAAAACCTGATTGCGGCACGGGCCTGAACCGAGCGCAGGGAGTCAATCCATCAACCCAATCTCGCTATATATGGCATCTCCTCGGGCTGTCGCGCCGCGTGGGGTGATGAACAAGCGAAAGGAAATAATTACCGAGAAATCGGTAGTGTCTTAATTTGAACTCTTAGAATCCTGTGATCTTCACCGTTGCAACCACGAGCGCAACGAAGCCTGCAAAAACCACTGCAAAGGACAGTAGGACACATAGGAAAACGGGGAGCCTAGGTACAAATCTTTTCAGCAGAAAAGAGGACGCGATTGAAAGCAGCGTCAGGACGATGAGAAAAATAGTCAGCATTTTGGCGATCCTCCCCCGCCACGATAATTACTTACGGCAAGGGATGCCATTTCAATTGGCCACCGGGTCGCTCTGTGGCATCGATAGACGCTTTCCAAATTAGGACACTACGGAGAAATCGATTAGGCCGGCAGGCTGAAACCGAAGTAGTCCCGCGCATTGCTGAAGCAAATTTCCTCCACCATCTTACCGATGAGCGGCAGCTCGGCGGGCAATTCACCGTCGGCGAGGCCGCGGCCGAGAAGATTGCAAAGCACGCGACGGAAATACTCGTGGCGCGGAAACGAGAGAAAGCTGCGCGAGTCGGTGACCATGCCGACGAAGCGGCGCAGCAGCCCGAGATTGGAGAGCGCATTGAGCTGCCACTCGATGCCCTCCTTTTGATCAAGAAACCACCAGCTGGCGCCAAACTGAATTTTACCGGGTATCGTGCTGTCCTGAAAATTGCCGGCCATGGCGGCGAAGAGGTAATTATCGATGGGATTCACGTTATAAAGAATCACGCGCGGCAACTCGCCCGTGCTGTCCAGGGCATCGAGATAGGAGGCGAGGGCCTGCGCCTGGGGGGAATCGCCGATGGAATCGAAGCCGGTGTCGGGTCCCAGCGCCTTCAGGAGACGGCTGTTCGTATTGCGCAACGCGCCTAGATGCAGTTGCAGCGCCCAGCCGCGCGCGGCGTTCCAGCGGCCGAATTCGCGCATCAGATACGCTGCGTAGCCTGCCTCCGCTTCGGGCGCGATGATTTTCCCGGCGCGCGCGGCCTTGAAAGTTTCGCCGGCCTCCGCATGCGAACAAGGCGAGGCGTGGCAATGGGCCAAGCCGTGATCGGACGCACGACATCCCATGTCGTGGAACTCATCGTGGCGCCTCTTCAGCGCGGCCAGCATGTCGTCCAACGTTTGGATATATCCGGCGCCCGTTTGTTCCAATCGCTCGAGCCACTCGTTGAGGGCCTCAGGCTGGCGAATCTGCAACGCCTTGTCCGGTCGAAAGGTGGGGTAGACGCGCGTCGTGAGTTTCGTTTGCTGGATGGCGCGATGATGCTCCAGCGAATCGGCGGGGTCGTCCGTGGTGCAGAGGACGCGGACGTGGTTCTTTTCGAGAAGATCGTGCGCCCGCAGACGCGGCAACTGCGCCCCGGTTTCGCGCCAGATGTCGCCTGCTGATTCTGCATTCAGGAGTTGCGTGATGCCGAAGTGCCGCGTCAATTCCAGATGAGTCCAATGATAGAGCGGATTGCGCAGCGTATAGGGAACCGTCGCCGCCCAGGCCTTGAATTTCTCTTCCGGCGCGGCGTCGCCCGTGACGAATTTCTCGGCTATCCCGTTCGCCCGCATGGCTCGCCATTTATAGTGGTCGCCCGCGAGCCAAAGTTCCGTCAAGTCAGCGAATTGATGGTTGCTGGCGATCTGCGCGGCCGAGAGATGATTATGATAATCGAGGATCGGCTGCGGCGCGGCATGACGATGATAAAGCTCCCGGGCCGGCTCGTTCCCGAGCAGAAAATCGTCATGGATGAAGGCGAGGCTCATGGGATCATCGATTATTTCAACATGTGCCGAATGCCCTGTTCCAATCCGCGCAGTTCGGCCAGGCCGCGCAATCGGCCGATGGCGGAATAACCCGCGTAGAAGGACTGGTTGAGATCGTTGAGCATCCGGTGACCGTGATCGGGCCGCATCGGCAGTCGAGCGGAATTTCCCGCGGCGGCGCGCCGATCCAGCTCGTCAATGACGGCCCGCATCACGGCCGCCATGTCGGTGCTGCCGTCGAGATGATCGGCTTCAAAAAAGCTGCCGTCCACTTCGCGCCGTACGTTGCGCAGATGCAGAAAGTGGACGCGGTGCCCCACGCGCCGAAAGATCGCCGGCAGGTCGTTCTTGGGATGGGCGCCCAATGATCCCGTGCAAAAGGTGATGCCGTTGGCAGGCGAATCGACCGCCGCTAAAATCGCATCCAAATCGCCCGACGTGCTCGCGATGCGCGGCAGGCCGAAGATCGAAAAGGGCGGATCGTCGGGATGAATGCACAGCGAACTTCCGCATTCCTCCGCGACTGGAATGATATACCGCAGGAAGGCCGCATGATTTTCCCGCAGGCGCGCCGAATCGATCGACCGATATTCGGCGAGCTTCGCCCGGAATTCATCCAGCGTCAGGTCGTCCACCGTGCCGGGCAGGCCGAGAAGAATTGTCCGCGTCAGGGCGTCGTATTCCGTGGCGGAAAGCCGATCGCGCCGCTCGGTTGCCCGCGCCAGTATCTCCGGCGAGTAGCCGGCCTCAGCCTTTTCGCGCTTGAGGATATAGAGATCGAAAACGGCGGCATCGACCGCATCAAAGCGCAGCGCCTCCGACCCGTCAGGCAGCAACCAGTCGAGATGGGTGCGGGTCCAATCGAGCAGCGGCATGAAGTTGTAGCAGACGACATGAATGCCGCAGGCCGCGAGATTCCGCAGGCTCTGCGCGTAATTGGCGAGGTAGCGTTCGCGGTCGCCCTTTGCCTGCTTGATGTCCTCGTGCACCGGAATGCTCTCGACCACCGACCAGCGCAGCCCGGCCTGCTCGATTTGCGCCTTGATGCGTCGGATGTCCTCGATCGGCCAGACCGTCCCGTTGGGAATATGGTGCAATGCGGTGACGACGCCGGTCGCGCCCGCCTGCCGGATGTGCTGCAGCGGGATGGGGTCCTTTTCTCCAAACCAGCGCCAGGTTTGTTCGAGCCAGGGAGTCGTGCGCGGCATGGGAATCCTAGAAACCGACGGAATTGCCGCCATCCACGGGAAGATTGACGCCCGTGACGAAGCTGGCGGCATCCGAGCAGAGGAAAAGCGCTGCCGAGGCGATTTCCGAGGCCTGGCCCATGCGGCCCATCGGGGTGCGGTCGAAGACGCGCCGCTTGCGGTCGGGATCGGAATCGAGTGCCTTGGTTGTCATTTCCGAGAAGATAAACCCCGGTGCGAGCGAATTGATGCGAATTCCGTTTGGCGCCCATTCCACGGCCAGCGTGCGGGTCATCCCGAGCACGGCCGATTTCGACGCGGCGTAGGCCGCGACCTTCGGCAGGCCGTACATTGCGGCCATCGAGGTGATATTGAGGATGCTGCCCTTCCCGCGCGCCGCCATGCCACGGGCCACCTCGCGGCTCAAGGCAAACAGGCCGACGAGATTGGTCTGGATGATCCGGTCGAACTCCTCGTTCGTGACCTCAAGCGCCGACTTCTTTGCGTTGATCCCGGCATTGTTCACCAGGATATCCAGCGCGATGCCTTCCTTCTCGATACCCGCAATGAAATCGACAATGACCTCCGCCCGGGAAAGATCGCAGGCGCGGTACGACGCGCTCTTCCCCAGCTTTTCGCACGCCTGCTGCAGGACATCTTCGCGACGACCCACAATGATCACGTGCGCGCCCGCCTCGCAAAACGCCTGGGCAATCGCGAAGCCGATGCCCGTGCCGCCGCCGGTAATCAGCGCGGTTTTATCCCGCAACGAAAAAAGATCAGATGACATGAATCTGATTTGTGGCGCAGATTCCTCCAATAGGCGATGGTTTTTCGTGGGTTTTCGGCGGAAATTTGTCCCTACTTTGTATTCTTAAATCACCTACGGAAGACTGGTGTTATCTAGCCCACAGTAGTGGAGAAGCTGAGAGTGTTCGCCTCCGACTGACTCGTTGAGACTGGTGCGTCGCCGCAACCCACTCTCTGTCGGCAAGGATTGTCGACCTTTACGAACAACTTCGCTCATTAACAACTGTCTCTTAGTCTCAGCTTCGTCTTAAATACGCTCATGAAACGCCTTCTCCTCGCTGCGCTCATCCTTTCGCTTACGCTTTTCCCGTTAGCCTCCCGCGCCGATGATTCTTCGGGCACCCCTCCGACGTCCACTTACACGGGCCGGGAAAACATCGAATGGAGCGACATCTGGCTCCCACACACGACTGAGAATGGCCTCCCGCGCGTGTTGCTGATCGGCGATTCGATCACGCGGGGCTATTATCCCGTCGTCGACAAGCTGCTGGATAAAAAAGCCTTTGTCTGTCGGCTCACGACCTCGCAGTTCATCAGCGATCCGCTGTTGCTGGGGCAGATCACTCTCTTCCTCGACAACATGAAGTTCGACGTCATCCAGTTCAACAACGGCATGCACGGCTGGCCGCACACCGAGGACGAATATCGCGCGGGATTTCCCGCCTTCCTCGCCGCGGTCCGCGACCATGCCCGCGGGGCCAAGCTGATTTGGGCGACCACCACGCCGGTCAATGACCACCCTGGTCATGTCGGATCGCTCACCGAGCGGGTGAAGGCGCGCAACGCCATCGCGCTGGAATTTGTCGGACCGGCCGGGATCGACGTGGATGATCTCTTTACCACCATGCTGCCGCATCCCGAGTACCACGACGCCGGTGGCATCCACTTCACCCAGGATGGCATCGAGGTCCAGGGCGAGCAGGTCGCCGCGGAGATCGAGAAGGTCCTGACCGCGGCGAAGTAGAGCGGCACGGGATAGCCGTCGACCTCCGCTGAATCTCAACGATCTTGCGACGAGCTCCCAATCGCAGGGTTTATCCACCTGCACCTTCTTTTTATGCGTTCCTCTTCCCTTCTGCTTTTCCTCCTGAGTTTCGCCACCCTGCACGCCGACCCGGTCGATGACGTCCGGCCCGCCGTCGGGACGTTCCCCCACGGCCACACCTTTCCCGGCGCGACGACCCCTTTTGGCATGGTGCAGCTGAGTCCCGACACGGGCACGGGCGGATGGGATTGGGCCTCCGGCTACAATTATAACGACGACACGATCTTCGGTTTCAGCCACACCCATCTTGCCGGCACGGGCGTGGGCGATTTCGGAGACATTCTCCTTCAGCCCGGCGTCGGATCGATCCAGTGGGAACCGGGCGATAAAAAAGTCCCGAATTCCGGCTACGGCTCGCGCTTTTCCCACGACACGGAAATCGAGCATCCGGGCTACTACGGCGTGAAGCTGGAAGACAGCGGCGTCCACGTCGAGCTGACGGCGACGCCTCACGCCGGATTCCACCGCTACACGTTTCCCGCTGGATCGCAGGCGCATGTGCTGATCGATCTGGGCCATGGCATTTCCAACGGGACGAAAGATTCCGCACTGACGGTGGAGAGCCCGACCGTCATCTCCGGCTTTCGCCACAGCAGCGGCTGGGCGCACGACAAGACCTGGTACTTTGTGGCCGAGTTCTCGCAGCCGATTGCCTCGACCGCACTGCGCGTGGACAACGTCATCCAACCCGAAAGTGCGACCGCCGCCCAGGGCAAGCGCGTCGAGGCCGGACTGCAGTTCTCCAAGACGGATGCGCCGCTCCTCATCCGGATCGGTCTTTCGCCGACGAGCATCGATGAGGCCCGGAAAAATCTCGCGGCGGAAATTCCCGGCTGGGATTTCGACGGCATGGTCGCCGCAACGCGCAAGACTTGGAACGACGCACTCTCCCGCATCCAGGCCGAGAGCACCGATCCCGCGCTGCGCCAGACCTTCTACACTGCGCTCTATCATTCGATGATCGCGCCCAACCTCTACAACAACGCGGACGGAAGTTATCGCGGCGCGGACGGACAGGTCCATGACGCCGCTTTCTCCTACTACCAGACCTTCTCGTTCTGGGACACGTATCGCGCCGAGCATCCCTTGCTGACGCTGGTCCAGCCCGAGCGCGTAAACGATTTCGTCAACACCGCGCTCGTTTACTACGACCAGCTCAACCAGCAGTCCCTGCCGGTCTGGCCGCTGGCCAGCAACGAGACCTGGTGCATGATCGCCACCCACTCCATCCCGGTGATCGTCGAGGCTTACCGCAAGGGCTTCCGCGGGTTCGACGTCCAGAAGGCCTACGCCGACATGGTCGGCACGGTCAATGACGACCGGCAAGAGCGCGCCCAATATCGCCAATACGGCTACGTCCTGTCCGGCTCAAAGGGCGCGGCGGCGGTTTCCCGCACAATGGAGATGGCCTATGACGACGCGGCCATCTCGCGCATGGCCACGGCGCTCGGGAAAACGGACGACGCGAAACTGTATGCCCAGCGCGCCGAGAATTTCCGCAAGCTGTACGATTCCAAGACCGGCTTCATGCGCGGCCGACTGGCCGACGGTTCCTTTAGGGTGCCGTTCGATCCCAGGGTCTGCACCACCGTCGACTACACCGAGGCCGATGCCTACCAGTATCTCTTCTATACACCGCAGGATGTCGCCGGGCTCATCGAGCTCATGGGCGGCGACGCGGCGTTCATCGACCGACTCGACGACCTGTTTTCCACGGACAGCAAGCTGATCAACGCCCCGCCGGACATCTCGGGCCTTATCGGCCAGTATTCGCAGGGCGACGAACAGTGCCATCACGTTGCCTTTCTTTACGACTACGCGGGTGCGCCCTACAAGACGCAGAAGCACATCCGGGACGTGATGAAGCTCTACGGAAACACGCCAGACGGTCTGTGCGGCAACGACGATTGCGGGCAGATGTCGGCTTGGTACGTCCTGAGCGCCATAGGCTTTTACCCGGTTGATCCGACCTCCGGCGTGTATGTCATTGGCAGCCCGCTGCTCGACAAGGCGACGATCCAGCTCGATCCGAAATATTATCCGGGCGGCACCTTCACCATCGAGGCGAAGAACAACAGTGCGCGCAACCTCTACATCCAATCAGCCACGTGGGACGGCAAGCCGTTCGACCGCTGCTGGTTTTCGCAGGCGGAACTGGCCAAGGGCGGGACACTGGTCCTCAACATGGGCCCGCAACCGAACAAAAAATGGGGCGCGGCAGTCTCGGCGCGACCGCCGACGGACCTTCCGTTTTGATTCTCCGCTGAATGAGGTTCGTGGGTAGTCAGCCCCAGC
>Ga0182024_10001106_pt1 | contig 69851 bp, 70 predicted proteins | sample P32metaG_FD_120480 | JGI IMG/M metagenome (GOLD analysis project Ga0182024, IMG submission 120480) | Permafrost microbial communities from Stordalen Mire, Sweden - P3-2 metaG (Illumina Assembly) | ecosystem: Environmental > Terrestrial > Soil > Wetlands > Permafrost | place: Sweden: Stordalen...
AGCAAAACCGTCACCAGAGCAACAGCGATGAGCACCACGCCGCGCGAAATGTCCTCGGCGTGAATCAGGTACAGCGTCCCGGCGAGCAGCAGGCCCGAGTAGAGGCACGCCTGCGCGCTCAACCGCTGCTCATGCAAAATGCCGTTCAGGCGAACCGGTGTGTACAGGTGGTAGCGCCGACTGGTCATGATCAGAGCAGAAGCGAACCCGCAAAGAAGCGCAAGGGGCACGCTCATCGAACGGCCTTGAATCAGCGTGCCATGCCAGAACCCCTTCACCTCGGCCACCGGGCTGGTATGAAACTTGTAGAGAATCGCAATCGCTGCGGAAACTACAACCGTAACAATATCCAGAATGATCCAGTAGCCGCCTTTGCTCGACAGCGTGCTCAGAGCATTCCCGGATGAACTCTCCTGCCAGCTTCGAGACGTGGGAACAGGTACCGATACTGCATGCTGGAAATCAGACGTCGCCATGCGCGCTCCGCAGACCTCAAGGTCCAAAACATCGGGAGAAAATGTGCTTCGCGTCGAACAAACCAATGCAGGAATCGTGCGACTCCTCCAATTAACGGAGGACATTCTTGCCGTTCTTCTGTTGTTGAATCCAGATTGCCCGTCTCAAACGGTTCAACCCGGTGTCCTCCAGCAGTCAAACCGTGCAACGTTGGTGCTTCGCGCCCGGATCGTGGGTTGAAATTCGGTTATGATCGTTTCCCGCGGCCGACAGAATCAAGCTCAGTTGTCACTATTATCTCGAGGTGGAAGGTTGGATGATTGTTGCCCAAACGGATCTCCTCCAATTTTCATTCAACTTCAGGCACAAATACGGCCTTAGCAATCAACGCTCGTTCAGCGGACTAACCAAAGCATGCAATTGAGCCAATAGGGAGATCAATGTGAAGAGTTGGTCTTAAGAAACAAACGTAATACAGCGATCCTGGTCGGGAGTCTTGCATGCCGAATATCCATCGGCGCCTCTCAGCCAGGTTTGTTGCAGCTATGTGAATTCAAGAATAACCCAGCTATGCCTGAATTTGGCAAGAGAATTCGAAGCAAAACCACCCGGTACCTTATTACCAAAGTATTACGAAGGTAATACGTATGCGTCCAACGTCAAGAACTGCTGGATATTTGGCTCGTTCGACTCCAGAAACCCTTTGAGAGGACCAAAATAGCTGGCTCGACCCTGGTCGAGGAAGAGCACGTTGTCGGCCAGTTTCTCGGCAAAGCGCATGTCGTGGGTAACCACGATGCTGGTGAATCCAAGCTGGCGCTTCAGGCGCTGGATCAGATCGCCGAGCCTCTTTGCAATGATCGGGTCCACCATGGTTGTGGGTTCGTCGTACAGCACCACTTCCGGCTGCGCCGCCAGCGCTCGCGCCATTGCCACCGCGCGTTTGCGACCCGTGGAAAGGCTCGCCGGAAAGGCTTCCGACACATCTTCCGCCCCCACCATCTTGATCAGCCGCTCCACGAGGTCTTGTATCTGATCTTCGTCCAGCCCCCCGCGCTCTCGTAAAGGAAAAGCCACATTCTCACGCACGCTCATGGAGTCAAAAAGAGCGCCATTCTGGAACACCATGGTCACCCTCTTGCGTATAGCGCGCATGTCTTCCTCGGTATAAGCGTTGATCTCCTGGCCCTCAACGCGAATCGAGCCTACCTGCGGCTTGAGAAAACCCATCAGGATGCGCAAAGCTACCGACTTCCCGACACCGCTTCGGCCCAGGATGCAGAGCGTCTCTCCCCGGTTCACCGTAAAGTTTACGTTATCAAGCACCTTCCTCTCACCAAACGACATTGAGACGTGGCTGAATGAGATAATCGGTCCGGCCGGCACGCTGGAGGGCTGCTCACTTTGCGATTGGTCAGCGTCATCCTTCTCGCAGAGCAACTCGGCGATCCCGGGAAGCAGCGCATCAGAAACTTCCGGCTTGGGCATTGAATCGGACGTTGCCATACCATCAGCTTACGCGATGAGCGCCCGGCGGTGAACCTCTGCCCAGCGTAGATCTTCCGCAGTATTGACGTTGAGGAACCAGAGCGCAGCGGCAACACCCAGCGGATGCGCAACCTGCCCGCACTGCACCAGCAACTCAACTTGGAGCTCTGCCATCGGCTCGCTAAAATCTGCAGCAGCAGCCTCGAATCCCGAAAAGCAGCCCCCGCGCCCTGCGGACAATTCCCTCTCAAGCGCCGGCAAAGCTGACCTGGCCACCACTGCCGGAAAGGTCTGGGCAATTGCGTTCACCGATGGGACGGTTACCGCGCTTCCTGCAATCCTAGCGTGGCGCAACGAATAAGCCACCAACGAGGCCGGCAAGAGAGGCAGGTCCACGGATGTAAATACCGCCCATCGTGCCGAGGTTGATGCCAACGCACTGCAAATGCCGCTCAGCGGGCCCAGGCCGGGTTGGCGATCCTCAACAAGCGGCGCAAAGGCCGCCAGCTCTGGTTTGCCACCGGCAATCGTGGCCGTCAATCCCGCTTCCCGCAGAATGCGAATTGCATGCGCCACCAGCGGCTGGCCACCGAGCTGAACCAGCGCTTTGTCTGCGCCCATTCGGCTGGATCGTCCCCCGGCAAGCACAAACCCCACAGCATCTTCCGCCACTCCGTCCGGCGCCGCTTTGGAGCCCGGCAAGATCAACGGCCAACCTCTTCCAGAAAGCGAATCAGCGACTCGATCCCCAACTCAAAATTCTTCAAGTGGAATTTCTCATTGGGAGCGTGCAGATTGTCGTCTGGCAAACCAAAACCCATCATGACGCTGGGCAAGCCGAGGTGACGGGCAAAATCCCCCACAATCGGAATCGAGCCTCCCGAGCGGATAAACACGGTCTCCTTGCCCCAAACCTCATGCAGCGCTCTTGTCGCAGCCTGGATATACGGATTGTCCACGGGAATCAGGCATGGATCACCGGAGTGGATCAGCCGCACCTCAACGTCTACTCCACGCGGCGTAATCTTCGCCACATAATTCCTGTAAAGCTCAAAAGCCTTGGCCGGCGTCATTCCCGGAACCAGCCGCATCGACACCTTGGCCAGCGCCTTGGCGGGGATCACCGTCTTGGCGCCCGCCCCCGTAAACCCACCTGGAATGCCATGCACATCGAGCGTCGGCCGCGCCCACGTCCGCTCAAGCACGCTGTAGCCGGCCTCGCCCACCAGTTGCCGCGCGCCCACCTCGTGGATGCGGTACTCCTCCTCGTCGAAGGGCAGGCTCCTCCACGCAGCCAGCTCCTCGGAACTCGGCGGGATAATGTCGTTGTAGAAGCCAGGAATCAGAATGTGCCCGTTCTCATCCTTCAGCCCAGCCAGTATCTGCGCCAACGCGAAAAATGGGTTGGGCGCCGCGCCGCCATACATCCCAGAATGCAGGTCCGTCTTTGCGCCACGCACCTCAATCTCGGTGTAGATCATTCCCCGCAGACCCACACACAAAGTCGGCAACCCCGGCGCAAACAACTCGGTGTCAGACACTAGCGCGAAGTCCGCCTTCAAGTCCGCAGGCTTCTGGGCCACATAGCTCGCAATTCCCTCCCCGCCAACCTCTTCCTCGCCCTCCAGCAGCACGCGCACATTCAGTGGCAGGCCGCCGGTCGCTGCCAGCAAGCTCTCCAGAGCCTTCATCTGCGCAATCACCTGGCCCTTGTCGTCCACCGCGCCCCGCGCATAGAGATTTCCTTTGCGCTCCGTAGGTTCAAACGGCGGAGAAATCCACTCATCCAGCGGGTCGGGCGGCTGCACGTCGTAGTGCCCATACACCAGCACGGTCGGCTTGCCTGCCGCATGAAGCCAATCGGCATAAACCAGCGGATGGCCTGCTGTTTCAATCAGCCGCACGTTCTCCATGCCAGTTTTCCTGAGATCCGCGGCCAGCAACTCGGCAGCAAAGTGGCAATCGCCCGCATGTTCGGGCAGCGTCGAGATCGACGGAATGCGCAGCAGTGCCTTCAACTCATCAAGAAAACGCGGATAATTTTTGCGGGAATAATCGACAGCATTCGACGACATGAGCGTGTTTCCTTTCACCAAAAGCGACAAAAGAAAGTATAGGCCGTCCAGCCCCTCGACCGCTCACACCGTCTCAATCCTCGGCGGTTCGGTTTGAAGTGTACGAACCTCAGTTTGAAGGGTACGCGCTTCTCAGGCTGCGGAAAAACTCGCTCCAGCAGGGATTCGCGAGGCCTTTGTATCAGGGCACGACTTCAGTCGTGCCGCATGTGCCGCAAAATCAACGTGGGCTTTAGCCCCTGAGGGAATGATCCTTCAAAACTAACTCACGCCGCGGCAATCTAGTCTCAGTATCGAACGACCTTCGCATCGACTTCATGCGACCAGGCATCGATGCCCCCGCGCAGCGACTGCGCCTGCTCAAAGCCTTGCCCCCGCAGCCACACCGCCACGTTCATCGATCGGAGACCATGGTGGCAAATCACCACCAATCGCTCATCGGGGTCCAGCTCCTGATGCGCCCGCGCAGGCACATCGCCCATGGGCATCGGCACACTCCCCTCGATGCGCGTCGTCGCAAACTCCCACGGCTCCCGCACATCGATCAGCCTTGCCTTACCCTCGCTCAACAGCGCCCCAGCCTCGGCCGGCGAAATCTCATAATCCAGCATGGACTCAGTCTAAGCCAGGAGCACCGAGGTGGGGTTCGAGTTCGACGCTAACTTCGAGACCTGGCGATTTACCACTTTCCGAAAACCGGTGTCATGACGGGCGAGGACCACTCGCGAAAAACGCGTATTGCAATACCGATGACGACTTCCGCTTCAAGTGCCGGACGGCTGAGCCTGGGGTGAGCTGCCCCGCGACGATACGGGCAAACAAAGCCGCGAGTTCAGATTGTGACCCTAACACCTGCGGGAATACTTAACTGACCTGAAGATTCTTTGCAATCTGAAAATGTACGCCCCGATGCTCGTCGTCAAAAGCCAAGAATCCAGTAAGAAAATTATGCTGAAGAGCACGACCAAAGACTTCCAGAGCAGGCGGATACCTATTCAGACAAAATGTTCGTGCCTTTCAACGGGACCGTGACCTCACTCGCGCACGTGACGTGTGTCACAGATTTCGTTCGTTCAATTCTGCTAGATACCATCGCATTACAAATGCAAGTCCAGACCCCAGAAAGGAGAGCTCAATGTCGCGCGAGAGAATTACGGAGTTTTTCGAGAAAGTTGAATCAGACAAAGGCTTGCAGGCCGAGATTCAGCGTGTGGCGGAGGAGAATGAGAAGCAGGCTTTAGCCCAGGTGGTCAAGACTGCCGCGGCGGCTGGATTCGAGTTCAGTACAGAGGAACTGGCCAAAATCCGCGCGGAGTGTGCTGAATATTTTCCTGGGTTTCAACCTAAGCCGAGAGCTAGTGACTGTTGCTACTACGCCCAAGGCTGTATGGGGAGATGTTGAGAACAGCGACGCTTGCAACGGCCCCGCTTGCCAGGGTTACGATGCTGGTGATCATGGTGCCGATCGCCGCTAGGAGGGTCAATAGGCTGGTGAACCCTGCGATCAGGGTTGAAGCCAGGTCGATAACGGCGCCGAGGCCGGTCGCGGCCGCAGTCGTGAGTGCAGCGGCAAAAACTCCAGCCGCGGCGGTGAGCGTTCCGATCGCAGTGACCAGCATGCCTGCGCGACGGGATCGCCTAGGAGGGCCAGGACACCTCCGGCACCGACAGCCGAGCCAACCGCGTTGATGTCCGACACGATGTGATTGCATAATGTCGCGAAACTGCCGAGGCCGCCCTGAATCGGTGCCGCGACATCATTATTTGTTGCAGTGCCTTTCACATTGGCCTGTATAATTCGCTTGCCCTCGCACACGCACATTCCCTTTCCCCCCTATCGGGCGGTGCAAATCCGCTGCGCGAGGCCCAGGAGATCGACCCCATGAAAGTTCCGCTGAAGATACGCCTCTGCCTGTTCGTTGCGTTTGCCATCCTCGCATTCGCCATCCCGTCTGTTGCACAAAACATCCGCACCGTCCTCCTCGTCAAGGTGAAGCTGGATCAGGAAGAAAACTGGAGATCGGCTGTCAAAGACTATGTCGCGCTGTTCAAGAAAGCAGGATCCAAACAAAGTGTCACGGTGTGGGATTCGCAAACCGGCCCCTCGCAACACGCCGTCGTCACGTACTCCACGAAATGGAAGGAGTTGGGTGAGCGGGATCCGGCCATGAAGGGATCTGAGGCGGATATCGCGCGAGGAATCGCACGCCTCAGCAGCGTGACCGATAGCCTTGAATATTGGGTCGACGAGATCCAGCCCGACCTGACGATCCGGTCCAATGACGTCCCTCCTATGATCCGCGTCGGTCGCACGAAGGTTATCGCCTCAAAGTTGGACGAAGTCAAAGCCATATTCCACGATGTGTTGTTCCCGGCCATTCAGAAGTCCGGCGCCACGGATTGGGGGGTCGCTTACGCTCGCTACGGCACGCCCACCAATGAGATTCATACCTACCTGGGATTGAAGGGCTGGGCTGATCTGGACGGACCCATCGGCTCACAGAAGGCCATGACAGCCGATGAGTGGAAGGCGTTTCAGGCGAAGTTGACGCCGCTGGTCGAGAGCACCGAATACAGCATCTGGAAGTTCGCCCCGGAACTCAGCTACCTGGCTCCATCGAAATAGCAACGGAAACCCTCTGACAGAATCAGTTCAATTCAAACTCACTCGACATGAGGCACGCGAATGGTCGTGCCTCTTTACTTTAGTTCTGAAGCCAGGCATATATGTCAAAACTCTGGCAATCCGTCTCCGCCATTTACCCTAGCTATAGATGCCCCCCATTCTCAACGCCCAATCCGTAACCAAGCAATTCGGCGCAACGCCCCTGTTCAAAAACATTTCCCTCACCGTAGAGGACGGCGACCGCATTGGCCTCATCGGTCCCAACGGCGCGGGCAAATCAACCCTGCTGGCCTTGCTGGCTGGCCAGGTCGAGCCCGACTCCGGAGAACTCTCTGTCCGCAAACGCGCCCGCGCCGCGTACGTCCCGCAGGACTCCCGCTTCGCCCCCGGCCTCACCGTCCGCCAGGTGCTTGAGCAGGCGCTCGCCGCTGCGCATGTGAACGAGTCTGAACGCGAGGGCCGTCTGCGCGAACTCACCGGCCGCGCAGGCTTTGCCGATCTCAAAGCAGAGGCCGCCTCGCTCTCCGGCGGTTGGCGCAAGCGCCTGGCCATCACCGAGGCCATGGTCATCGAGCCCGAAGTCATGCTTCTTGACGAGCCCACCAACCACCTCGATCTCTCCGGCATTGAGTGGCTTGAAGAGCTGCTTCGCTCGTCCAACTTCGCCGCGGTCACCGTCAGTCACGACCGCTATTTTCTGGAATCGACATCCAGCCAGATCGTCGAATTGAATCGCGTCTTCGCCGACGGTTTGTTTCGCGTCAAGGGTACTTTCAGCCGCTTTCTCGAAGAAAAGCAAGCCTACCTCGAATCGCAAAGCCGCCAGCAGGAGAGCCTGCGCAACTGCGTCAGAACTGAAATCGAATGGCTCCGCCGTGGCCCCAAGGCCCGTACCACAAAATCAAAGGCCCGCATCGACACAGCCAACGAGATGATCGGTCAACTCAGGTCCATGGACTCGCGCACCACCGTCAACACCGCCGGAATTGACTTCGAGGCCAGCCAGCGCAAGACCAAGCGCCTGGTTGAATTCGACAATGTTGCCCTCGCCGTTCCCAGCATGGCTGACCAATCTCCAGAAGCCCTCGATCGGGCGGTAGGTCCGGGCTTGAGCCCGGACATAAAGCAGACAGAGTTGAATGGGGCTTTAGCCCCTGAGGTCCGCCTGCTTTTCTCCGGCCTCAACTTCATTCTTACAGCCGGCATGAAAGTCGGGCTCGTCGGCCCCAACGGCAGCGGCAAGACCACCCTGCTCCGCCTGCTGCGCGGCGAAATCGAGCCCGCCGGTGGCATCGTCAAGCGCGCTGAAGCCCTGCGCATGGTCTACTTCAGCCAGTTGCGCGAGCTGGATGAGGACATCACCCTGCGCCGCGCCCTTGCCCCGGAAGGCGATGGCGTCATCCACCAGGGCCGCACCGTCCACGTAGCCAGTTGGGCCGCTCGCTTCCTTTTCACGGGCGAGCAGCTCAACCAGCCCGTCCGCAACCTCTCCGGCGGCGAAAGAGCGCGCGTGCTGATCGCCAGGCTCATGCTCGAGCCAGCCGACGTTCTTCTGCTCGACGAGCCCACCAACGACCTCGACATTCCCACCCTCGAAATCCTGGAAGAGAATCTTCTTGAGTTTCCCGGTGCGCTGGTCCTTGTCACGCACGACCGCTATCTGCTCAACCGCGTCTCATCCACCGTTCTCGGCCTCGACGGCCGCGGCAACACGGGCCGTTTTGCCGACTACGCACAGTGGGAAGACTGGCTCGAAGAACAGGATCAGACCGAGAAGAGCGGTCTAAGCGAGCGCAAGCAGACCCGGCGCTCCGACGGCTCAAGCTCCGCGCAGCAAACCGGAGCCAACTTCGCTTACAACGCGAACTCCGCAAAGAAGAAGCTCTCCTACCTCGAAGCTCGCGAGTTCGCAGCAATAGAGCACCTTGTCGAGCAGTCCGACGCGCGCCTGGCCGCCGCTCGCGACCGCGTCGAGCATCCTGAAATTGCCATCAATGCAACCGCATTGCAGCAGGCACTGCTAGAACTCGATGCCGCTCAGCACGAGAATGACGCTCTCTACGCCCGCTGGGCAGAACTGACTGAAAAGGCCGGATGAGCCTAGGCGTTGCACTCGGCCGGGTGCCCCATCCTTGGCACGTTCTTGTTTTTGTGCCAAGGGTGGGATCCCACGAACCCAACCCCCCGACCCAGGGAATCACCGCTCACCCCAACTCAGCTTGCTGCGCAGCGCCTCAAAGAAGCTGCCCTCGCTGAGCCGCACCAGCTTGACCGTGTTGCTCGAGCGCTGGCAGCGAACCTCATCGTCGCGCAGCAACTCGATCGCCTGTTGCCCATCCACGGTCAACAGCGCCGTGTTGGGAACCCCCACCACGCGAACCGTAAGATGCGCGTCCCCGCGCACGACAATGGGACGCAGCGTCAGCAGGTGCGGACAGATCGGCGTCACCACCATTGCATCCACATCCGGCGTAAGGATGGGTCCATTGGCGGCCAGCGTATAAGCAGTCGATCCGGTCGGCGTGGACACGATGACCCCATCGGCGCGGAAGCCTGCTACGCTCTTGCCGTCCAGTTCCACGGCGAACTCGCCCATGCGTGCAATGTCGCCCTTTGAAACCACGACGTCATTCAGAGCCTCATAGCTGGAGTGGTGCGCACCCTCGCGCCACAGTTCGGAATGCAGCATCGACCGTTGGTCAACTTCGTAGCAATCTTTGCACCAGCCGTTCAGTGTGGCGTACAGGTCGGCCAGTCGAACCTCGGTAAGAAACCCAAGGTAGCCCAGATTCACGCTGAGAATCGGTGTGCCCGTTGCCGCAAAGATGCGCGCCACCGACAGCAGTGTTCCGTCCCCGCCCAGAACAATCACCAACCCAGGCGCGTAACCAGGCAGCTCCGCCCGCTCCACCACCTGGGCAGCCGACGTGTACTTGCCTGCCTCCTGATCGAGCAACGGCTCATACCCGCGCTCACGCAGCCAGCCAATCAGCTCCGGCAGCAGCCGTGTAAGCTCTTCCTTCTGCGGCTTGCAAACAATCGCAACTCTAACCATGCAGTCCCAGTGTACCGTCACCATCACAAGCACCAACGCTGGGTGCCCCATCCTCGTGTCTTTTTCCTGGCGCGAGGGTGGGAAACGAATGTTGTCGTAAGTTCTGGATCAATATGCCTGCCCCTCACCGCGCCTGGCGCTCGCCCCGCCGCGCATACAACAGAAACTCCCGATTCCCCTCCATGCCGGTGATCGGCGAGGGAATCGTCTCCACTACCACCCACCCCAGCCCTCGAACACAATCGGCCACTCTCATCATCGCCAACTGGTGCGCCTCCGGGTCGCGCACGATCCCTCCCTTGCCCACGTTTCCGCGCCCAGCCTCGAATTGCGGCTTCACCAGGATCACCGCCTCTTCGAGCGCTGGCGCCGCAGCCATCACTGCCGGCAGAACCAATGTCGCCGAGATGAAGGACACATCCATCACCAGCAAGGTCAGTTCCGCACCGCCACCAGAGGCAGCCAGCGCTCTTGGCTCAAGAAGCCGCGCATTGGTCCGCTCCATCAGCCGCACGCGCGCATCGTTGCGCAGCTTCATCGCGATCTGGCCAAACCCCGTATCGACAGCAGTCACATGCGTTGCGCCGTGTTGCAGAAGGCAGTCGGTGAAGCCGCCGGTAGAGGCTCCCACATCCAGGCAAGCTCTGTCATCCACCACGACCCGCCAGTATTCCAGCGCCCTGGCCAGCTTGAGGCCTCCGCGGCTCACATACGCCTGTTCCTCACCCAGCAGCCGGATCGGCGCATCCACGGCCACCGCCGTCCCAGGCTTATCCACCTTCTGCTCCTTCACCAGCACTCGACCGGCCAGGATCAGCGCACGCGCGCGCTCCCGGCTTGGAACCAGGCCTCGCTCCATCAAAGCCACATCCAGACGCGTCTTCGCCGTCTTCATTTTGACCCCCATTTTCGCGTCTATCGGCTTCTTATCCATCAATCCCCCTGGGCAAGCTCAAGGTCTAACTTGTCCGAACCAACGTCACTAAGGTATTTTGGCTCTTGGCAATGCTACCGATGCAGCCCGAACCCCAGCCTTCCAATCCGGGAGCTCCTCTCCATCGTACTGTTGTTAGAGATGGATATCCCCCACAAGGCGAAAAGGTTGAGACCATGGATGACGCTGCCCTGCTTGACGCAGTGGCCGAAGGAAGCCAGGACGCCATGGCAGCGGTCTTTGACCGCTACTCGAAGATTGTCTATTGCATTGCCCTCCGCGTGCTGCGAGAGCCCTCGCTGGCGGAGGACGTGATGCAGGAAGTCCTGCTCCAGGTCTGGAAGCGTCCTCAGAGTTTTGTGTCGCAGCGCGGGAATCTTGCCGCATGGCTAAGCGTCGTGGCTCGCAACCGGGCCATTGATGTGCTGCGCAAGCGGTTCCCTCTCGACCCAATCGGCGATTTGCCTCTTCCCGATCCAAGGGACATGGTTCTGGAGCGCGAACAGGGTTGGCTCCTCGACAAGGTGCGAGCTGTCCTCGATTCCCTGCCCCCCGAACAGCGGGGGCCATTGGAGCTGGCGTATTTTCAGGGCCTGAGCCACACCGAAATTGCAGAGCGAACAAGCTCACCGTTGGGTACTGTCAAGACCCGCATCCGCGCGGGGCTTATGAGTATCAGAAAGGCGATGACAGCATGAACGACAAACTGCACATCGCCGATACCGATCTCGCGCTCTACGCCATGGGCGCGCTCTCCGCGGATGAAACGGAGCCTGTCAAGGCGCATCTTCAGGTCTGCGCGCGCTGCAAGGAAGAAGTGCGCCAGAATACGCTCGCCGGGGCCGCGTATGCCCAGACCACACCTGAGGTTGCTCTCCCTGAAGGCGCTCGAACACGATTCCTGGCCAGGCTCGCTGACACATCCCAGCCGCAAGCCATCGCCCCCGCTCAGCCGCTTGGCAAAGGTTTCTCCTGGCGCACGATCTTCGGCACCGGATTAGTCCGCTGGTCGCCCGCGCTGGCGGGCGCAATGGCTATCGCGCTACTGGTTGTTGGCATGGACGATCTCAACAAACGGGCAGAAATTGAACCGCTGATCCGTCAGGCGAACCGCGGTGCGATCGACTCCGCGCAGCTCGCCCAGTTGATGGACCTGCTAACTTCGCCCCAAGCCAAGAAAGTGGCATTGCACCCTGGGCCAGTAACTGCGCCGCCTCCTGAGGGCCGCGTAGTCTACGCTGCGCGCACCGGAAAGCTGCTGCTCACCGCGTCCAACCTGCATCCACTCGCCGTCGGTAAAGTCTATGAGCTGTGGATTCTGCAACCGGACGGCAAAAAGCCCCTTCCCGCAGGTACCTTTTCGCCAGACACTGCCGGCTACGCGACCATGATCCTGGCCGACGCTCCCACCGGGCTCGCCGTTCAGGGCTTCGGAGTGACCATTGAAAATGCAGGTGGATCGCAAACACCCACCATGCCCATTGTGCTTTCAGGTCTGTAAGCGCAACTCTGCATAAGTAGACGTTTTGAAAGGGCACGACTTCAGTCGTGCCGCGAGTGCCGCAAAAATTACCTCGGGCTTTAGCCTCTGAGGGAATGCCTATGACTTGATCAGAGCTTCCCTAAAGGAGACGAACCATCCGAAAGCAAAGGGGCGTTCCATCTTGAATGGAATACCCCTCGCTATTTCACCAACTTGGTTTCAAATTCAGAGTCTTTACGGCAACGTCCGGCAAACCTGAAGCGCTGTTTGCGTGCCTGTCGGCGGGGGTTCCAGGCTTGGAGGCAGATAGCAGGGCTGGCCGTAACCGGGGGTTCGGCTGGACGTATCGTTGTTGCCCGTCGTCGCGGTCTGTGTGGTGACGCGCACATCCACAATGTTGCCTTCTACCAGAATTGCGGTATCGACAATGTCCAAATCGGTGCGCAGGATGGTCAAGTAAGGGCTATCCGGTGAGTCGACATATACCTTGCCATATTGCGAATTCTGGGTGGAGACCACCGTGCGCGGATGCCCTGTAATCGGCAGCGTTTTTTCCACTGTGTGGCTGCTCAACGTCACCACGGTCACAGTCTGATCGGTCTGGTTGGCTGTGTAGGCGCGGCTGCCATCAGCCAGCACTGTCACGCTGGCCGGATTGTTCCCAACGGGAATGGTATACGTGGTGCCAAAGGTCTGGCTGTCGTTGCCGTACTCGTCTTCGCTCACATCGATCACGCTGATGGTTCCGCCGTCATAATCGGCCACCACCAGCTGGGCAGTCGCTGTGTTGTACTCCGCATAGACCGGACCCGCCGTCGCAATCATCCCCCCCGTCCCGTTCGGAGGAGTGATGCCCGTGGCAGTTACCGCGCTCAGTGACAGCGGGAGCTGGGGATGACAGGTTACCAACTGGCCATTCTGGTTCAGGAATGGTGTGCAGGCGTCGAGCGTATTGTCCTGGACATTGATCACGGTGATCGTGTCGTCGCCCCGGTTCATAACGAACAATCGCTTGCCATCTGAGCTCTCTACCGCGAAGACAGGGCATTTGCCCAATGGGATTTGAGATGAAACCGTGTCCGTTGAGACTTCGATCCCATCGGCCTCTCCGGGAGTGGCCGCGGTTGGAGAGTTGTTGCAAGCCACACCGCTGGAAACCGTTCCACCCAGGCTGTTGCCCTGGCTGATAGCAAACTGACGCTGTGCCACTAAGCCCGATCCCGCTAAAATTACAGGCGTGGAGGCCACGGGAATTGCGAGCTTGAATGTCTGTGGAAACCCGCTGAACACGTCGACAACATTTCCTGTCAAATCCGCCGCGAAAAGCCCCGCTGACGGCGAATAAAGATTGACGGGCGCAGCGGTAGAAGGCAGCGTGGTATATGTCACGCTCTTGGCCTGCAAATTGCTGGAAAGCGGAAAATTGCTCAGCGTGCCGTCACTGTTGATGGTATAGCCGTTGCCGCCGACCTCATCGATCGTGAAAGTGACCGGACCGACACCGATAGGCGCCAGCGCCAGCACCGAGTCCCCGGAGTAGTCGATGACCGTGGCAATGCCCGGCGTTGAAGTGGAAGGCGCTGAAACTACAATGACGTAGGACGTCGGTTGAGCGGGCGGCCCGCTGGGGGTGATGGGTGTAACAACAGGCCGATAAGTACTGCCGCAGCCGGCAATCAGGGCCACGGTCGCAAGCGCCGCGCCCCCTTGAACCAACCGCAAGCGCGCCTGGCCTAAATTCATAGGAAAAAGCCTCATTCAGTTCGTTCCTGCTTACTGGTTGATTGTAAATCAGGTAGCCGGGGGTTAGACGCTCCCCGAGGCCGGAAGGGTATCCGGGCAAACGGCGCGCCGGGCACTTCCTGTTCAGCTGATTTGCCTGAAGAGAATCTCACTCACTCTGCGTCAATGCCCGGCCACTTCCACGATCCCGCTGTCAGGGGGATATCAGGAATAGGGTGCCCCATCCATTTCGTGTTCTTTGCGAAATGGGTGGGAAAGCACAACTCTCAATCCGCCGGCGCAGGGTTACGATAAAGCGTGTCTCAATCCAAGCTCAAATGGCAATCGAAGCTGGTCCTGCTCCTCGTCCTGCCTTTCGCGGCAGCCGGCCTGGTGCTCCAGACCCACTGGTGGGCGACTCAATCGCCTCCCGTTGCAATTTGGACGATCGGTCTCAGCCTGCTGCTTGCGTTGGTCGTGCTCAAGGTTCGCGCTGCAACTTTGCCTGGAGCGCTCACTGGCGCAGTCATCTGCGCCAGCCTCATGTTTTCGACCGTCACCTTCCCCTACGTCCCCTGGCAAACAGGCCTGCCCCCGTTGCTTGCTGTCTCTCTGCTCGCCTGGTTCGCCACACGCATCGGTCGTGAGAAAAAAGAGCAGCTAGGCACAGAGGAGCAACGTCATGGCCGCTCGGCCACGCAAGTGGCAGCCAACCTCGGTCTGGCCGCGCTCGTCTCCTATCAACTGACCCAGTCCTGGTTGATTGACTCTTCGTGGTTTCATCATCGAGCCCTCGCGCCCATGTCCGGATTCGGGCTTGGAATTGCCGCGCTCGCTGAGGCCGCGGCAGACACAGTGTCATCGGAGATTGGTCAGTTTCTCGGCGGCCGTCCGCGCATGATCACCAGCCTGCGCTCCGTCGATCCCGGCACCGACGGGGCAATCACTCTCGCCGGCACGGGTGCCGGGGTCATTGCCGCAGGAGTTGTGGCAGGCATCGGAACGTCAGCGCTCCGCGCCGGTCTTGCTTTCTTCTGGATTAGTTCTTCGGCCGCCGTCTTTGGCCTGCTCTTCGACAGCCTTCTGGGCGCAACGTTAGAGCGACGCGGTTTGCTCAATAACGATGCGGTCAACTTTGTGTCAACCGCCAGCGCCGCGGCTTTTGCACTCGCTCTACTCGCCTTTCTTCCCGGACTGAGATAGATCCCGAGCAACCCGCTAACTCGCCAACGCCGCGCAGCGGCTGCTAAGGAAACTCTGCATAAGTTGATGTTTTGAAAGGGCACGATTTCAGTCGTGCCATAAGTGCCGCAAAACAACCGCAGGCTTTAGCCACTGAGGGAATGCCCATGGCTTGATCAGAGCTTCCCTAACCCGCCAACTCTCTGTCTTTCGCTCCCAGTCTCGGTTCAGTGCAGATGCAGCCGCCACAAAGTATAGGTCAGAATTTCGTGAGCAATGCGTTCCCAATCGCCTGACCCACCTTCGACCTCCACGCGTTGACGCGGCGACGTAAGCACGTCAAGGCCATCCGCGGCGCAGATTGCATGAATCCTGAACATATGTGTTCCGTCGCTCACAATAACCAGCCGCCGCAGCCCGTTGGCGTGTGCAATCACCGCGATCCGCCGCGCTGAATCTTCTGTATTCCGGCTCTCCGTCTCGGCGATGATAGCCTCTTCCGGAAGCCCCTTACCCTCCAGGTAATCCTGCCCCACTTCTCCTTCGGAGTATTGGTCGCCGCCGTTTCCGCCCAACGTAATGATTAGCGGCGCAATTCCGCGATGATAAAGTTCCAGCGCGTGGTCCAGGCGCGCACGGAAAACCGGCGAGGGCTTACCGTCGTATTCCGCCGCCCCAAACACGCCTATAGCGTCAGCCGGCGCGGCCTGATCCTGCCCCGCGTAGCTCTCAATTTGCCAATAAACCCATCGGCTCCAGCCGGCCCCAACCCCGGCGGCAATTAGAAGCAGCACAAGTAATGCCCGGAGAGCAATACTGCGTCCTTTCGTTCTGCCTGGCTTGGCGTTTGCCCCGCGCTTCATGCGCATCCTCTTACGCTGCGTTTATCGCTGCATGACCATCACAATTTCGTGCGTGGGGATTGCGCCCTCGCGTAGAATCACCCAGCGGCCCGGTCCCAGCGAAAGATCGACAATTGTCGTGGGCTGCGAATGGCCCGTAGGTCCGCCATCGATGATCAGAGGAATCCGGTCGCCGATCTGGTCCCGCACGCAGGCCGCGTGCGTACACTCTGACGCGCCCTGCAAGTTGGCCGACGTAGCCGTAATGGGCAGGCCAAACCGCTCCACCACCGCTCTTGGAATCGCAGCATCCGGCACGCGCAGCGCAACATTGCCTGTATTCGCCGTCGAGCGCAGCGGCAGTTTGGTCCCGGCGCGGACAATCACCGTGAGAGGTCCCGGCCAGAAACGATCTGCCAGCTTGTCGAGCAACGGGTCCGTATCCCGCGCCAGTTCGTATGCCTGCGCCAGTCCTGAGATCAGCAGCGACAGCGGCTTGTGCTTTTGCCGCGTCTTGAGCTGGTAAATCTGCTCCACTGCATGCAGGTTCACCGGGTCAACGGCAAGCCCGTAGAAGGTGTCGGTCGGCAAGGCAACCACGTCGCCTTTGCGCAGGCACGAAACGATGTAATCGATCCGGTCTGGCTGGGGCTCATCGGGATGGACGCGCAAGATTTCCGCGGACAAGAAAGCTTACCTCGGTTCCCTGGACTGTTCTCACTCAAGCCGTATGCCACGGCGACAGTTCCGTGAAAACGCCGTAATCGCAGACGTCGTATTGTCGGAATCCATCATAGCCCTCCCGGGCGGCCAAGCTGGCCCGCTGCCTTCTACTGCCCGCCTTCCGGGAAGACGGCTTAGAATCGGCTTAGCGCTCTGCGGTTTCCTATCGATGCCTTTTCGAATTGTACAGAGTAAACAGAATTCACGCCTCAAGCAGCTCCGCCGCGTGCTGGCATATCCGCTTCGCGACCGCGGGCCGTCCGGGAATCTTCTGGTGGGAATCGAGGGCCCGAACCTGCTTGAAGAAGCACTGCGGGCCGGGCTGCGCATCCATTGTGTGTTTTTCGCGCAAGGGGCCGAATCAATGCTCCAGACACTCAACCTGCCTGCGGAGACAGAGACGCTGCTCGTCCCCAGCGCCATGCTTCGCTCGGTGCTCACTACAGAAACGCCGCAGGCCATCGCCGCCCTGGTCGAACCGCCCGACTGGACATGGGCGCATCTCCTCGCCCATCATCAAAAGCATTTGCCTTTGATCATCGTGCTGGCCGGTCTGCAGGACCCCGGGAACCTGGGCACTATTGTTCGCTCTGCCGAGGCATTCGGGGCGACGGGGGTCGTGAGTTTGCCGGGAACCGTAAGCGCGTGGAACCCGAAGGCGGTCCGCGCCTCGGCAGGCAGCGTCTTCCGGGTTCCGCTGATTGCTGTAAGCGAAAGAGAGTGCCTTGAACAGTTGCGCGAGGCCGGCGTGAAGATTCTTGCTACTACTGTTCGCACCGCCCAGCCTGCCGACCTGGTGGACATGGCCGGTCCGGCGGCTCTCGTCATCGGCAACGAAGGCAACGGTGTTGCTGGCGATTTGGCCTTGAAAGCTGATGCCAGGATCACGATTCCCTGCCCCGGACAGGTGGAGAGCCTGAATGCGGCGGTCGCAGCAAGCGTTCTGCTCTATGAAGCGGCGCAGCAGCGGTCGGGGCATAGCGGCGGACCATCGGACCACCGAGGAGCCAGAAGATGAGCCTCTTCGACGGCGAACCTGAAGGCCCCAAAGGCACCCTCCGCACCGCGCCCCTGGCCGAACGCATGCGACCCCGCACCCTCGAGGAATTCAGCGGTCAGGAACATCTGCTCGGCCCCGGCAAACCCTTGCGCGTCATGATTGAGCGCGACGGGCCCGAATCCACCAACACCAGCTCCATGATCCTCTGGGGTCCGCCAGGTGTCGGTAAAACCACACTCGCAAAGATCATCGCCGAAACCACCCGCGCAAACTTCATCGAGTTTTCCGCCGTCATGAGCGGCATAAAAGAGATCAAGCAGGTGATGTCCGCCGCCGCACAGGCCGCCGAATTTCACTCCCGCACCATCCTCTTCGTCGATGAGATTCACCGCTTCAACAAGGCCCAGCAGGACGCCTTTCTGCCCTACGTCGAGCGCGGAACCATCCGCCTCATTGGCGCAACCACCGAGAATCCCTCTTTCGAAATCATCTCCGCTCTGCTCTCTCGCTGCCGTGTATACGTCCTTGAGCCGCTCAGCGACGATTGCATCGAGCGGCTCTTGAGGAAAGCCCTTGCGGACTCAGAGCGCGGCCTCGGCGCTCTCAACCTCACCGCTGACGACGACGCACTGGAAGTAATCGCCAGCTATTCCAGCGGCGACTGCCGTAGCGCCTACAACACCCTCGAAGTCGCCGCGCAACTGGCCCAGGCCGAAGGCGGGACTAAGCATATCGACCGCGCGCTCGCCGTCGAAGCCGTTCAACAACGCGTTCTCATGTACGACAAGTCCGGCGAAGAGCATTACAACCTGATTTCCGCCCTCCACAAGAGCGTCCGCAACAGCGACCCCGACGCAGCCCTCTACTGGCTCGCCCGCATGTTCGCCGCCGGCGAGGACCCGCTCTACCTCGCTCGCCGCGTGGTCCGCATGGCCGTTGAAGACATCGGCCTGGCCGCTCCGGAAGCCCTCAACCTATGTCTTTCCGCAAAAGAAGCCATCGATTTTCTAGGTTCGCCCGAGGGCGATCTGGCGCTGGCCGAAGCCGTCGTCTACCTCTCGCTCGCCCCCAAGTCCAACTCCGTCTACACCGCCTGGGGCGCAGTTCAGGCAGAGATCGAGCACACCCGCCAGGAGCCCGTCCCGCTCCACCTGCGCAACGCCCCAACCCGCCTCATGAAGGAACTCGACTACGGCAAGGGCTACCGCTACGCCCACGACGAAGAAGGCCGCGTAGCCGACATGGACTGCCTCCCCGACTCCCTCCGCGGCCACACCTACTACCACCCCACCCAGGAAGGCCGCGAGAAACTCCTGGCCCAGCGCATGGAAGAAATCCGCCGCATCCGCGCCGCCAAACACATTTCGTGATGATCGCAGCAGCCCCTTCAAGTCGGAGGGAGCAGGGGCCTTCAGGCCCCTGAAAGCAAGCTTGCGGTCAAATTGGCTTTAGCCACGGGCCTTTCGTTTATGCCGTGTCCCCATGTTCGCGAGGTCATTGTCTCTGTCGCCCGGTGCCCCACCCCCGACCCGCCGATAAAGTGAGGGTGCCCCATCCTTACGCGTTGTCGCCGCGGCGACCGTAAGGGTGGGAGAGCGCAACCCTGAACCAGCCGGCTCTTTCTGATCCCTGATCCCTATCCCTTATCCCACGGATTAACCACCGACGATGCGATATCCTCGAAGTGCTTCGCATTCCGCGTCGCAAGCTTCGCGCTGCCGGGCTTGGTTCACAAACTGCGAACGGTGCGCATAGATTTTGCATCTAACCACACAGTCCCTTCAAGTCGCCGGACGAAAGGAAATTCAATGCCTTTGAGGAAACTTTGCTTGTGCTTTTTGGGCGCCGCATTGGCGATCTCTGTTCTCGCCACCGGTTGCAGGTCCCACGACAATGATCGGCATGATAACAGCCAACCGGCGCAGAACGATGCCCAACCGGCGCAGAATGAGACCGTGATTTACAACAAGTGGGAGGTCGAAACGCACCGCGACCACAAGGATATTAATCAGCGGCCCCCGGAAGAGCAAAAAGAGTACCGCGATTGGCGCCAGAAGCGTCCCGACAACCACTAGCCGGATGCCCAGAGCCCTCTGATCCCTAAGCTTCCCACGGATTGACGACCGACGACGCAATATCCTCTAAGTGCTTCACATTGCGCGTCGCGAGGGTCGCGTGAGAGGCGAGCACAATCCCAGCGATCATGGTGTAGCGTGGATCGCCGCTTCCTTGTCTTCTTTATCCAGCACGATTCGTATGATTTCGCACACCTCGGTCTCAAGGCTGCGGTGGTTGCGTTCGGCACGGCGCTCCAACGCAAGCTTTAATTCAGGTCCGACCTTGCGAATAAGAAGCTGCGCCATCGTCTTCCTCCTGGTTTTTACGGTAGGTAGCAGGAATCGAACACCATGGGGCCGTTAACGAATTGCGTTGTTCGGAAATGGAACAACCGGCGAGTAGCCCATCCTCGATCCGCCCAAGAGCTCAGGGCGCCCACTCCTTTTGCGTTCTCCGCGGAAAGGTGGGAAACCACGATCCTCGACCCCGCGTCCACAGCCTTCAATCGGGGTATTTCACCGAGCACCCGTAAGGCCGCGTAAACGCCGTAGCTACTGGCTTGCCCGTCATGGCCTCAGTCAGCGCGTCGGATACGTAGTTGTCTGCCCCATGAATGTCTTCAACATCGGGCGTAGGACGGTTGTCGATTGCGCCGTCATAGATCAGTTTGCCTGAAGGGTCGATTACGATCATCTGCGGTGTGGTCTTGGCGTTGTAGAGGCGGGCTAGCTTGGCCTCCGGATCCATCAGCACCCCGGTCGGAGCGGCGTGCATCTGTGCCAGGTACGCATTCTCCTCGCTCGGCGTTACATAGCCCTGCTGGCCGGGAGCCGAAGAGATGACCGTGAACCAGGCCACGCCCTTGGCCGTCCACTCCTTCTGCAAAGCCTGCATGTTGCCTGAAACGTAATGCTTCTTCGTGTAGGGGCAACCCTGGTTGTGCCACTCAAGCACAACATATTTGCCGCGATACTGGGCCAGCGTCTCCGTCTGGCCGCGGGAGTCGGTGGCTGTGAACGCCGGGGCAGTTGCGCCGACGCGCACCTCCTGCCCGGCGGCGGAAATGGTTAGCAACGCAACTCCAAGAATCGCGCTTGATGAAAAACGGAGCCTCAATGCCATGGCTGTCAACCTCCTGAGAGAAATTCGGACGGGCTCAAGCGAATTCACGATCAACGTGCATTGACTTACTTCAATTTTGACGTTGCGGCGACTGCCTGAGTTGCGCTCTTCGGCAACTTGCCCACCGCATCGATCACAATCCCCGGCGTTAGCACTTCGGGCAGCAACTCCGGTTCGCTCTGCCCCGGAGCATACAGAGCGTACGCTGGCACCCCGCTGCGACCCATCTCGGTCAGTGCGTCTGTAATCGCCTCATCGTGCCGCGTCCAATCGGCTTTGAACAGGGCCACATTCGCATCCTGAAAAGCCTTCAAAACAGAAGCCTGCTCAAGAGCCAATCGCTCGTTCACCTGACAGCTCAGGCACCACTTCGCCGTAAAATCCACCAGCACCGGCCGTCCCGCAGACTGGGCGCGGCTCACCGCCTCCGCAGACCACGGCTGCCAGCCGCCTTCGCTCACTGTCGCAGCAACAGTTCCCGGCGCTTCACCAAGCTTCTGCGCCGCAAGTACGCTCACTGCCACCACGCTAATGAGAACCACCCCTGCAACCGCCGCAGACCACCGCTTCGCCGGCCAGCGGCCAAGAAACCATCCGGCAATCGCCAGCAGCAGAAAGCTCGCCAGCAACGCCATCAGTAGATCTGCGCCGTACGCCCGCGCCAGCACCCATGCCAGCCAGATAACGGTAATGAAGATGGGCACCGCAACCGCCTGACGCAACACCTCCATCCACACGCCGGGCTTTGGCAGCACGCGCGTCCAAGCTGGCTGCAGTGTGAGAGCCACATACGGCACGGCCAGGCCCAGCGCCAGCGCCGTAAACACCGCAAATGTAACCCCCGCGCTCTGCGCCAGCGCATAGCCGAGTGCCGCTCCCATAAACGGAGCCGTACACGGCGTGGCCACCACAACGGCCAGCACGCCGGTAAAGAAGCTTCCCGTATAGCCCTGCTTTGCCGCCCCATTTTCTGTAACCAAGGCCCCGCCGGCGCTGGTCAGCGTGAGCCCAATCTCGAATTGCCCTGCAAGCGACAGCCCCAGAAAGAACAGCAACCCTGCCATCAACTCCAGAAACACCGGAGACTGGAACTGGAATCCCCACCCCAGCGTGGCCCCAGCTGCCCTCAAACCCAACAGAGCCGCAACCAGCACCCAGAACGAAGCCACAATCCCTGCGGCGTACACCAATCCGTGAACCCTGAGCTTGTGCCGCTCTTCGTTGCCGGAGTTCACAAGTGCCAGCCCTTTCAGAAACAGCACCGGAAACACGCAAGGCATCAGGTTCAGCAGCAAGCCGCCGAGGAAAGCCAGCCCCGCAGCCCGCAGCAGCGCGACCCCTGAAAACTGCGTCGCCGCAGCCCGTAGCGGACTCGAAATCGACCCCGAAACCGGCGCATGCGAAAGAGGAGTAGAAGTCGTTGTAGGAGCGGTCGAGACCGGCGCAGCAGCGGCCGGAGAAGACGAAGATGCTGAGCCCGCAGCGACCGGCGCGGCCGAAGCAGCGGCAGACCCAGCCTGCAAGCCAGCCCCCGGCACCGCCACAATCTCAAACGCGCGCCCTCCAGACAGTTCCACAACCCCTTTTAATTGAGCAGGATTTGCCGCAAGATTCGCGTCCTTCTTGAGGTCGAGAATCAGCCCCTTCGCCGCAGCCGCAATCCGCTGCGGCGCCGGATTGTCCAGAATCTCCTGATCGGCAGGAAAAAATGAAGCCGCGGTCTCCTTGCGGCCCGTGGAGATTGAAAGCCGAAAGCCGTCCTTTGTGGGCTGAAATACCGCCTTCACCTGCGCGGGCAAAGGCTTGGGAAGACGTCCACCAAGCCGATTGAAGATGTCCGCATCGGCCTTCACCAACGCCGGCTTGCCCTTGTGCTCATTCACATCCCGGCTCACCTCCATCTCTGCCTTGCCTGGAATGCAACTCGCCTGGCAGACCAGCCAATCCACCTTGGCATGAAGCAGCGCCGAACCTGTTTTCGCCCCCTGCGCAACGTTCAGCGCCAGCGGGAACAGCACTTCGTCCTCATACCCGAAGTCCATCAATGGCCCCAGCGGCAGCCGCCTGGGCGCGGGAAACTGCAACGGGCCCGCGGCAATCCCATCCGGCAGAGTCCACTTCACGTGCGGCGGTTCACCGGCGTCGCCCGCATTCTTCCAATAAATATGCCAGCCCTGCTCCAGCTTGAAATAGAAGCCGGCGTTGGCCGCTTCACCCCGATTGAACTCCGAATCAGGAACCACAAACTGCACATGCACGTGCGGTGCATCCGCCACGTTCGACACGGCCCTTGCAGGCGGCCCCGCCGCAAGCAGCAAGGCCGCGACAATGGCCAACACGAAATTGGAAGGGTGAATACGCATGTCCTTGAAGCAATGACTCCTGACCTTTTGACTCAGTTTATCGGGCGATGGTCGCAAGCCGCAGCAGGTTTCTAGCATTATTCGCGCGCGTGCAGCTCCGGCCGGGCCGAATGCTCCCTGAAGATGCAGTCGTTCTGAATGCACTTAACCCCTGCCGCGCGAGCCCGCCCAACAGCTTCTTCGTGCATCACGCCATCCTGCAGCCACAAACCAGGTATGCCCAGCCGGATCACATCGTCCACAATCGCCGGAACATACTCCGAAGCCCGGAAGACATCCACTATGTCGATCCCTGTACCGCTCTCTTCACGCGCTGCCGCCAGCGCCGCATCAAGGTCCGGATAGCAACTGAGCCCCAGCACCTCACTCAGCGAGGGATTCACAGGGATCACGCGATATCCATTCGCCGCCAGGTAGCGCCCGATGTGATGGCTGGCCCGCCAAGTCTTGTCGCTCAAGCCAACCACGGCAATAGTCCGCGCCGTGCGCAGCATTTCATCGATTACCGCAGAATCATTGCCCATGACTTATCTCTCCTACGTTCTAAGAATCCTCTGAATAAGCCGGCGATTTGAAAGGGCACGGCTTTAGCCGTGCCACAAATGCCACAAAACCAACGTGGGCTTTAGCCCCTGAGGGAATGCTCCGAGGAGGAGACGAATTATTCAGAGTCTTCCTAAACGTCCAAATCATCAGCCTCAGCCGCCACCGCCGTTCCCCGCCTCTTGGCCAGCAGATACCCGCGCAGGAACGGTTCCAGGTACCCATCCAAAACCTTATCCACATCGCCCACTTCAACCTTTGTCCGGTGATCCTTGGCGATGCGATACGGCTGCAGCACGTACGACCGAATCTGCGACCCGAAATTGATCTCCAGCTTCGAGTCCTCCAGCTTCTTGCTCACGGCTTTCTTCTTATCGAGCTCGTACTCATAAAGCCGCGAGCGCAGCATCTTCATCGCCTTCTCGCGATTCTTGTGCTGCGAGCGCTCGTTCTGGCATTGGACCACAATGCCCGTGGGAAGATGCGTCATCCGCACGGCAGAATCGGTTGTGTTCACATGCTGACCGCCCTTGCCGCCGCTGCGATACGTGTCAATGCGCAGGTCGTCCAGCTTCAAATCCACTTGAATAGTCTCGTCGATCTCCGGCGACACATAGACCGATGCGAACGAAGTGTGCCGTCTCTTCGCCGAATCAAAAGGCGAAATCCTCACGAGCCGGTGCACTCCGCTCTCGCCCGCAAGTTGCCCGAAGGCATATTCGCCAATGATGGTAAACGTGGCCGACTTGATGCCCGCTTCCTCGCCATCCTGGTAGTCGTTCATCTCCGTCTTGAAGCCTTGCTGCTCGGCCCAGCGCAGGTACATGCGCATCAGCATCTCGGCCCAGTCCTGGCTTTCCGTGCCGCCCGCGCCTGGATGCACTGTCACAATGGCATTCAACGCATCGGCCTCGCCGTTGAGCATGGTGCGTGCTTCAAGTTCCTCGTTGAAAGCCGCCAGCGCCTTGATGTCGCGCTCCAGATCGCCGAGCACGTCTTCGCCCTCGCGCGCCAGTTCGAAGTAAGCCTCAATATCGCCCGTGCGGCGCACCAATGCCTCATCGTCGGCAACAAGATTCTCCAGCCGCTTTCGGTCCCGCATCAAGGGCTTTGAGGCGGCGGGATCATTCCAAAGAGCCGGATCGGCCAGCTTGGTTTCTATGTTTGCGAGTTCCCTGCGGATCCGAGCCGGGTCAAAGATACTCCCGCAGGTCGCGCGTTTGGTCGCGCACGGGAGCATATGCGAATTCAAGATCGTTCAACGACATGCTTTATGACCTGACTCGGATGAACTTTAAGGACCAGCCTGGCACGCAGGGCCCAGACCAAAATCCCTATCCCAAGTATGGCACACAGCCACCCAAACACGTCGCCATGCGCAGTGTAGAAAGTCACGTCGTCGCGAAATCCGAACTGCGCCGGCAGCGCGTTCACCTCATGCCGGGGAATGCTTTGCCGCACCCTTCCGTAAGGATCGATCACAGCCGTCACTCCATTATTGGTGTCGCGCAGAACCCAGCGGCGGTTCTCGACGGCTCGCATCCGCACCATGTTCAGGTGCTGCCACGGCGCGCTCGTATCGCCGTACCAGCCGTCGTCGCTGATGTTCACCAGCACTTCGGCGCCCAACTGCGCGAACTGCCTCACCTCGTCGGCAAACACTGACTCGTAGCAGATGAACACACCGTAGCGATGACCATTCAGCCGGAAGACCTTGCGCTCGTCTCCACGCGAAAACTTTGAAACCCGCCCGGTCAGCTTGCGCGCGAAGGTGAGCAAGTTCTGGAAGGGAACATATTCGCCGAAGGGCACCAGGTGAATCTTGTCATAGCGGCCGACGCGCGCCCCATCCGCACCCACAACCAGCGCCGAATTATAGTAGTCCCACTCTTGTTCCGTCGGGCTGAGACTCCAGCCAATGTTTCCCACGATGATCGGCGCCTGCACAGTATGGGCAATGCCCTTGAGCGCTTGCTGAAACCGTGGGTCCGTCTCATCGAACGGCGCCGGCGACTCGGGCCAGACGACCAAGTCGGGGTGAATCGCGGTCGCTGGCGCGACGCACTGCGGAATGACGATCGGCGCTCCGGTCTGCGGCAATCCTTCGATGTAGCTTTTGCACTGCTCACCCGCGAGCCGCGTGAACTCGGCGATGTGCCGATCCCACTCGCCTTGCCCAGCCCATTTGTTATCGCCGGCCACATCCAGATTCGGCTGGATCAGAACCGCAGTGGCCGTGCCCGAAGGTTTCGGCGGCGAAAGAAATACGCCTGCCGTCCCAGCCACCATCAACCCTACGCCGGCAATTCCCCACAGCCGCCGTCCCGAACATTTGTCCAGCACCAGTCCGCCGGTAATCAGCGCGTTCACCGCAACCAGCACAAAGCTGATGCCATAAACTCCGGTCCAGGGCGCAAGCTGATTCACCAACGCGTTGTCCACCTGCGAGTAACCCAGTTGATCCCAGGGCACGCTCGTGATTCGCGCCGCCGCCAGTTCCAATGCTGCCCACAGAATCGGTGCAACCGCCAGCGCCAGTCGCGTGCTTCCGCTTGCCTGGCGCACCAGCGCAACTCCCAGGCCGAAGAGCCCAAAGTAAAGCCCCAGCACCAGGCTGTATCCCACCAGCAGCAGCACCGGAAATACCGCCGGCATGTCGCCATACGCTGCCATCGTGTCGCGGACCCAGTAGCAGTTTCCCATGTACCAGAGAAATCCGCAGAGATAGCCCAAAAGAAATCCCCGCCGTACCGGATGTGGAGGGTTCGTTCCCGATCTGGACATGATGGCGCACAACAGGGGCGCAACCCCGAACCAGGCAAAGACCGTCCGCCAGATCGGAAGAGGACCGGCCAGTGGAAACGGCAACTCCAGCAGGCAGGCGGAAATCACCGCGGCAGCCCACAATTTCCACGCGCCTAAACTCCACAAAGAACTCTGCATACAGGGCCGAGTGTAAAGCATCCGGCCAACCATCCGCAGAATCTGCCCTTTGCGCAGCCTGGAAGGCAAAAACCGCGTTACAATCGAATCCATGCTGCTGGCTACATACGCAATGCGGGTGCTGGAAGTGATGTTCTTTGTGGGCCTGGCCGGCTCCTCCATCGTCGTCATTATCAGCTTTATAGAAGACGGAAAAGAACTGTTCGGCAAAGACGAAGAGAACGAGTAAGCTCATGCCGCGCGGTGGATTGCGGCACAATTCATTCATTGTTGACACTGTATTGATTTAGACATAGACTCACCGCAGGGCGGCGGGTTATTGCGCTCACTGGAACATAGATGGCCGGCCCCGCGCCGGCACCTTTACGATGGCATCCTCCCGAACGACCGTTGCCCCGCCTTCCGACCGCGTTCGGCTCATCGTGGCATCCTCCGTGATGCTCACGTTCATCTCCTTTTGGAGAGCCGCTGCCGTCGTTCTCTGCGATCTCGGTTCCTCCGCATTTTACGCCGGCGGCATCGCAGAGCAGGCAATAGGCGCGGCTGCCCCCTGGTTCATTCTCGCCATCATGTTGTTCAGCTTCGCCGTGCGCGCAGTCTACGTCGAAAGCTGTTCCATGTTCACCCGCGGCGGCGTCTACCGCGTGGTAAAGGAAGCCCTCGGCGGCACCTTTGCCAAACTCAGCGTTTCTGCCTTGATGTTTGATTACATCCTGACCGGACCTATCTCCGGCGTCTCCGCAGGACAATATATTACAGGCCTAATGAACGAGTTGATGACGGTTGCCAACACTAGCCATTGGTTACCCCCGGCTTTGATGGACGCTCATAACAACCCTTTCCAGTTTGACATGAATTACACTTCGGCTGTTTTCGCGGCCATTGTGACCATCTATTACTGGTGGCAGAACATCAAGGGTATTGAAGAGTCCAGCGGCAAGGCCCTGCAGGTTATGCAGATCACCACGGCAATGGTGGTCATTCTTTTAATATGGGGCGTTTATTCGGTTTTCATTCGCGGCGCTCACCTTCCTCCCGCCCCTGTGGTCCAGAACCTCAAGTTCAGCGACGATGCGCTGGGCTTCCTAAAGGGAACTCGTCTGGTGCCGATCTTCGGCCTGTTTGGAATCCTAATGGCATTTGGCCACTCAGTCCTTGCCATGAGCGGCGAGGAGAGCCTGGCCCAGGTAAACCGCGAAATCGAGCATCCCAAGCTGAAGAACCTGAAGCGGGCCGCAATTGTTATTGCCATCTATAGCCTGATCTTCACCGGCGGCGCCACGCTGCTGGCTTCGATGTTGATTCCAACCTTGGAGCGGACAACCCTTTATAAAGACAACCTCATCGCCGGCTTGGCCATGTACATGGTCGGCCCCATGTTCTGGCGCATCGCCTTCCGCATCTTCGTTGTTCTTGTCGGCTTCCTTATCCTATCCGGCGCCATCAACACCTCCATGATTGGCTCTACCGGCGTTCTGATGCGAGTGGCTGAAGACGGCGTCCTCACAGACTGGTTCCGCAAGCCGCATCACAAATTCGGCACCAGTAGTCGCATCGTGAATCTGGTCTTCATCCTTCAGATGGTCACCGTCATCGCCAGCCGCGGCAATGTCATCATCCTCGGCGAGGCTTACGCCTTCGGTGTCATCTGGTCTTTCACCTTCAACAGCCTGGCCATGCTGGTGTTGCGCTGGAAGTACCACGGCGAACGCGGCTGGAAGGTTCCGCCGAATATCCGAATCGGAAAAACCGAGGTCCCCGTCGGACTGTTCTGCGTCTTCCTGGTCCTGCTCTCTGTGGCCCTGGTCAATCTTTTTACTAAATCCATCGCCACCGTCAGCGGCATCGTATTTGCCGCGGCTTTCTTCATCATCTTCTCTATCTCCGAGCGCCAGAACCTGCGCAGGCATGCCATCACCTCGCGGCAGATGAAGGACCATTTCCAGCTCGAGCACCAGGACACTGTGAGCCGCGAATCGGCTGCGATACGCCCAGGCGGCGTCATGGTCACCATGCGCGATCCAACTAATCCACTGGCGTTGAAATGGACACTCTCCCATACCAGCACCGAGGACAGGGACGTTGTGGTCATTAGTGTCCGAATGATGGGCGCCGGAGGACCGGAGTACCTGAGCGCCGAGGATCAGAGCTTCAGCGAACATGAGCAGATGATCTTCACGAAGGCTGTTTCTGTCGCTGAGAGTTTCGGCAAGAAGGTCTCACTCCTGGTGGTGCCCGCCGGCGATGTTTTTGCCGCGCTGGTGCAGGGCGCTAACAACCTTGAGGTGGACTCTGTCATCTCCAGCATCTCTTCCAAAATGACGGCCGAGGACCAGGCCTTTCACATGGGCCAGGCATGGGAAGCACTGCCCGAGCCCAAACGTCAATTCAATTTTTATGTCGTCGATCCGGCTGGCGAAACCAAAGTGTTTTACATCGGGCCGCACGCGCCTAACCTCAGTCCCGATGACGTGCAGTTAGTGCACAGGCTATGGCTCAACATGCGTCGCGACCCATCCATGCCAGACCTGCACCACAGCGACATCATCACCTATGCTCTTACCCGGCTGGCCGGCCAGTATGCGCGAGAGAAACAGGAGATACTGCGCGACCTGCGCAACTACCGCGGAGCGCAAACAACTGCCAACCTGCGTGGCGGCAGCCCGGACCTCTCCGGCCCCCCGCAACTTCCCAAACCGCCCGCTCCTGCCCCAAAGCCTCCGCACCTTCAATGAATCAGGCGCTTCCGTTGCGGTCGCTCACTCTCTACCAAAGCGCTTGGATTAAACAGTCTCTCCCGGCAGCCAGCGTACAACCTCTACGCCTGCGTCTACCTGCGCTGCCAGTTCCTCGGGCGTTCCGGTCAGCGGAGGAAATGTCCCGAAGTGCAGTGGAAGCACCGTTCGCGGCGCCAGGTAGCGCGCTGCCAGTGCCGCCTCCCTCGGGCCCATGGTGAAATGCCCTCCAATTGGCAGCATCGCCACTTCCGGCCGGTATAACTCGCGAATCAACTGCATGTCTCCGAATATCGCCGTATCTCCAGCATGATACAGAACCGGACCGTCGGCGATACTCAGTACGTACCCAGCAGCCACGCCGACATAGTGCGTTCCGTCCTCATCCTGGGCTCCGGCTGAGTGTTTGGCCTCGACCATGGTAACTGCCACATCTTCCAATTGCACGGTCCCGCCCAGGTTCATTCCGATTGTCTTGCCCACGCCCTTGCTCACTATGTAGGCCGCCAGTTCATAGATCGCCACAACGGTTGACCCATGTTTGACTGCCACCGGCACCGCATCCGAGATATGATCCCCATGCCCGTGCGTCAGCAGGATGTAATCAATCCTGCTGGGCAGCACAAAATCCCTGGGATATTTTGGATTCTGAGCGATGAAAGGATCGATCAGAAGATTAGTCCCACGGGCAGTTGACACCATCACCGTCGAGTGACCCAGCCACGTAACATGCGAACCTTTCAAAGAATTCATGATTCAATTCCCCTGAGCACTTTAGCGCGTCATGATAACTTCTGAGACGCTGTCCTTGGCAAGAAACTGCCTATGGCCCGACCAGCCGGCAAACAGTTTCTCTATGCTTCGGTTGGTGAAAGCGCGCTGAATAGGAAACGGTTGCGCCAGTTGCACATCCACATCGTCGCCTTTGGTCAGGTGGTAGCGGCAGAAGACCGTCTCCTCGCCATGAGTCCGCGTGTGGCAAAAGGCCAGCACCTGCCCGGCAGGATTCATGGTCGCACGCAGATGGGCCACCAGCGGCGCCACCAAAGGCTCGGGCAGATAATCCAGCGTGGTCCACAAGAGAACAACATCGAACATCCGCCCGGAAAAATTCAGTGTCTGGTCCAGAAATCCCTGCACGTTCCAGATCGGTTTGTCGTCCTCGTCCTTTCCTATCTGCCAGTTGCCGTTACACGCATCGGGCACCAGATCCGCCAGGAAGACGCTATGGCCGAGTTCAGTCATGTAATTGATGTTTGATGGGGACGTATAGCCAACATCAATAATGCGCAGGCCTGGCTCCGACTCCAGGCGTTTGCGCACCGCTGCCCAGCCACCCGAGTGGCGTGGCACTCGTGGTCCCGTAAACCCGGGATTCTGAGCTGGATTGGCGCTATCCCGTTTCTTGTCAAACCAACGGCCTAGCAACTTAAGCTCCCCTTGCGGTCAATGAGAAAATCGTCTGACAGGCTAGATATCGAGCATCCGTCAAATTGTCCCGCCTGCCGGTGGGGCATCGGGAGGCTTGGCTACGGCACCTTGCGTCAGGTCCACCTTGCCGCGGAACACTGCGTTGTCTTCCACAGCAAGGCGCAGTGCTCGTATATCGCCCTCCATCACGCAGCCGGCACGCAGCTCCACCCGCCCGCTGGCCACCACGTTTCCGTGAACTTGACCCTGAATCAACACATCCTGGGCGGTCAGATCGGCAGCCACATTGGCGTTCGGGCCGATGGTCAAACAACTCTGCGAAAGGGTGATGGTTCCTTCCACGCGCCCATCCACAATAAGGTCTTCGCTGCCCTTCAACTCACCGCAAATCACTACGCTCTTACCGATGCGTGCCGGCGTATTCTCTCCTGCCATGTCGTATTCCTTCCGGGGGCCAAAAGATGCCCCTGCCCGAACTATACGCAACGAGACCGCTTTGCTTCAATCCGGGAACCCATTCCCCGGCCAAAGCGTCTAAAATTCATGAGTCCCAAAGGCTGTGCGCAGGGCATGCATGCACGATAAACTATATTCAGTGCGCAGCCTCTTGCCGCTTGTCTGTTTCGCGTCCTGGTTCGTCTCTTGGGCCGGTCTTCCATTGCAAGGTCAGACGCCCCAGCCCACCCTCACGCCCGCGCAGGCCCTGGCGCTTGTGCAGCGAGCGCTTGCCACCGAATCGCTGGCGGCTCAGGATCTGAGCCACGCGGGCCATCCCATGCGCTACCAGTTGCGCAAGGCCAGTCCGCTCCTCACCTCTACCAAGGAAATCGTTGAAACCCGCGACGGAGATGTGGCTCGCCTGCTCTCCATCAACGACCAGCCACTCAGCCCGGAAAGCGATCAACATGAGCAGGCGCGTCTGCAGGCGCTGTTCGACAATCCCAGCCTGCAGCAACACCGCAAACAGAGCGAAGACGGCGATACGGCACGCGCCATGAAGGTATTGCGGGTGCTGCCCTCTGCATTCCTTTATCAATTCACCGGCACTGGCGCGGCGCCCGGTGGGACAGTGGAGAAGTTCTCCTTCAAACCCAACCCGCATTTCGACCCGCCGGACACTGAGACGGGCGTGCTGACCGCTATGGCTGGGGAGATCTGGATCGACCCCGTGCAGGAGCGGGTGGTGCGCCTGGCGGGCAGCCTGCAGCAGGATAAAGAGGTCGCCCTGGGCCTCTTTGAGTTGGACAAGGGCGGCTGGATCGAGATTGAACAGGCCGATGTGGGCGGCCACCAATGGCGGATTGTGCACATGAAGCTGGTGATGAACACCCGCGTTCTAATCAAGAGAAAAAGCTCGAACTCGGTGCAGGACTACACCCAGTTTGTTCCGCTTCCTTCGGACCTGACCTACCGCCAGGCCATTCAGATTTTGCGGTCCCTTCCGGCCTCGCCAACTCAAGCAAGCCGTTAGACGACTGAAGGCCCCAACAGCAAAGCGGCCCCACCCGGTTGGGCGAGGCCGCTTTGCTGTTTTAAAACCAGCCTTAAATCTTGACCTTGGCGAAGATGATAACCAGGGTGAATAGGGTGAGCGACTCGATGAAGGCCAGGCCCAGCACCAGCAGAAGCTGGATGCCGGCGCGCGCGCCGGGGTTACGGGCAAGCGCTTCGCAAGCCGAAGCGGTTGCCTTGCCCTGACCCAAGCCGCAGAGGCCTGCCGCCAGAGCCATGCCGATGCCGGCGCCGATCGGCACAAGGTTGATTGCGGACGATCCGCCATCCGCGAACGCCGGAACGGCGAAGCAAAGCGCCGCGAGGGCCATGAACACATATTGAAGTTTCCGCATAGTTCTCCTGCTTCCCTTGGATTTGGCCGCCAGTGGGTGGTTGAAGCTCACCGTGCTGGCCCCCTCACGCTTGCGGCCATTCGTTTGCCCGGAGCGGAAGCGCTCTCCGGCGAAATCTTTTTCTCGACTGAGCGAGATGGGTGCAACCAAACTCACTCGTGCTCGTGCGCAACAGCTTGAGAAAGATAAATCATTGCCAGCAGCATGAACACGTACGCCTGAATCAGTGAAACCGCCGCATGCAGCCCCAGAAACAACGCTGGAATCGCCAGCGGGAACAGCGAGAAGAAAACCAGCGTCACCAGGTCGCTGGCAAACATGTTGGCATAAAGACGGATAGTGAGCGACATCATGCGCGCACAATGCGAAATGATCTCAATGGGGAACAGCAGGGGCGCAATCCACCAAACCGGACCGGCAAAGTGCTTCATGTAGCCCACCACACCTTGCTCGCGGAGCCCGTAGAAGTTGTAATAGAGGAAAGTCAGCACCGCAATGCCCAGCGGCACCACCGGAGACTTGGTGGGTGTCTCAATCCCCGGAATCAGGCCCAGCAGATTGTTAAGCACCACAAACAGAAAGATGCAGGTCACGAAAGCCTGAAAGCGTTCATACCCGTGACCGATGATCTGCTCCGCATTGCTGCCGGTAAACTCGTTAATCAGTTCGGCAATTTGTTGCGCCGGGTTGGGCTTCTCTACTGAGAGAGTCAGCCGCACGATCAGGAAGAAAGCGATAAGACCGGCAACAACGAGCAGCTCAAGCGCAAAGGCGTCGCTTATGGGAGCCGCAGGGTTGGCGGGATGGACGCCAATAGCCTGCAAAAGCGCGGCAATGGCCCCGCCCAAAAGTTCATTTAATAAGCGCGTAATGCCCAGAGTTTCCGTCATCGAGAGTTGAATCTTTCCGTTTCCTTGCCCTGCATCGAATGGCCCCGGCCGCGCCAGTTTGAGCCGCTAGGTCGAACTGCTCTGGCCCTCAGTCCTTTAGCAACCGGAGAGCCTCCCAGGCCGTGGCCAATACCGCCAGCCCCAGACCGCAAAGAAGCGCAACAACCGAACCCTGGAAACACTTTAGGCTACCATAAATGGCCCCGGCAAACACCATGAGCCTCAGCACAAAGAACGTCACCACCATCAGCGCGCTCCGGGGGGTCTTCTGCTTGTCCAACTTGACGTTAATAAGCCGAATCAGCCGCTGCCACTCCAGGATGCTGGAGGCTGAAATCAAGGCCCCCACGGCCAGCATCGCTGCGTTGCGCCAGCCGGAGGCGACCAGCAGCACCAGGGTCGGAATCAGGCCCAGAATCAGCGTGTCGCGGATGGCGCGCTTCAGCAGCGCCTCAAGCGCAGCATCGGTCAGCCCCACCAGTGGATGCGTCTCCTCACTCATGGCTTGCACTCACGACACTCTTGGCACGCATTCACGACCCGGTATCGGAGTTTCCCTTTCCCGTTCCATCGGCGCTTTTGGCGGTCCCGTCCCCCGTTGCCATCACCAGCCGAACCACGTAGACCAGCCCTGAGATTCCGCCAAATACAATTCCGGCAAGGCCAATCCACGACTGGTGAAGCTTGCTGTCAAGCCATGCGCCGGCCAGCCAGCCTATAAAAGCAGCAGACGGAAGCAGAATCGCGATCTGCATCATCTTCTCAGCTTGAACAAGCGTTTGAATCCCGCCTGCGGACTTCGACTGCGGCTTGCTGTCCGGAATGGGGCGGTTGAAGGGCATTGAAGCTCTTGTCAAGCATACAAGGCCCACCTTAGTGCATTCGGTGCCAAGCAAGGAGCGGGTATACTTCCCTTTTGGGCTTGTTGATGCGACGTGGAAGGAAGCATTCGTGTTCGATTCGGAATTTGAGCGCAGCCTTTTCGAATTGCGCAAGTCAAAGCTTGCGGAGATCGAGAAGCTCGGCCAGCAGGCTTATCCCAACCAGTTCCCTGCCTCGCATACCTTGCCTGAGGTCCGCGCCCGCTGGGGCCAGGTGACGGCGGAAGAGCTTGTGGCTAATCGCGTCACCGTCGCTGTGGCTGGGCGCATCATGGCCATCCGCGCGCAAGGCAAGGCCGGCTTTGCCACGCTGCAACAGAATGGCGAGCGGCTGCAGATTTATGTTCGCCTCGACGCTGTCGGCGAGCAGGGGTTCGCGCTCTACAAGCTGCTCGATCTCGGCGATCACATCGGCGTCACGGGCTACTTGTTTCGCACACGTACTGGAGAACTCACCGTCCACGTCGAGAGCCTGACCTTTCTGGCCAAGGCCATGCTCGCACTGCCGGAAAAGTTCCACGGCCTGGCCGATGTAGAGCTGCGCTACCGCCAGCGCTATGTTGATTTGTTCGCCAACCTCGACAGCCGAGAAGTCTTCGTCAAGCGGGCCAAGACTTTAAAGGCGCTACGCCAATTTTTCGATGAGCGCGGATACATCGAAGTGGAAACGCCGATGATGGTCGCCGCGGCGACCGGCGCCGCTGCTCGCCCTTTCACGACACACCACAACGCGCTCGACCTCGATCTCTTTCTGCGCATCGCGCCAGAGCTCTATCTGAAGCGTCTGGTCGTCGGCGGCCTCGACCGCGTGTATGAGATCAATCGCAACTTCCGCAATGAAGGCGTCAGCACCCAGCACAATCCCGAGTTCACGATGCTCGAGTTCTACCAGGCGTATGCCAACTATCACGACCTGATGGATATGACCGAAGAGCTTTTGACGTCTATTGCAATTGCAGTGAACGGTACAACGATACTTCCGTCAGGCGAGAAGAACGAAAACGGTAAGCCCATTCCGCGCCGCGATCAATTCGGCAAAATGATCGACCTAGCAAAATGGACGCGGCTGACGATAGACAATGCGATCATCGAGTTCTTCTCCCAATCGGTTTGCGGCGGCCCCGGAGTGTGTGTCTGCCCTGCACCTGCTCCATCTGATCTTCGCGAGCGACATGGATTTTTCGATTTCTTGCAAAGGTCACGAGAATTCCTGAAGGCTTCGCTGAGATCCCACGAGGCATCATGGGATCCCTTAATGGCAGACGAAGCGCGAAGACACGAACATCTAAACATTAGCCTGCACCTCGGATTCTGGGACCGCGAACTTGAGAAAATTCAATTGGCCCTGCAAGAGGGCAACCCCCTAGGCAAGTGCATCTACGCCCTTTTCGAGCTAACGGCGGAGCATCACCTCATCCAGCCCACAATCATCTACGACTACCCGATCGAGGTCTCGCCGCTCTCGAAGGCCAAGCCCGACGATCCGGCGCACGTTGAACGATTCGAGTTCTTTGCCGGCGGGTTCGAGCTGGGCAACGCCTTTAGTGAGCTTAACGACCCTGTGGAGCAGGAGAAGCGTTTCCGCCAGCAGATTGCCGAGCGCGACCGCGGCGACGACGAAGCTCACCAGATGGATGAAGACTACGTTCGCGCTCTCGCTTATGGCCTTCCTCCCACTGGCGGCGAAGGCCTGGGTGTCGACCGACTGGTCATGTTGCTCACCGGGTCAAAGTCAATTCGCGATGTGATTCTGTTCCCGTTGATGAGGAACAGAGATCAGGGGTCAGAGATCAGAGATCAGGGGCCCGAGAAACCTGCTGGTTGAGATTCGTGCTTTCCCACCCATGCGACTGGAGAACGTCGCATGGATGGGGCACCCACTCTTGTGCTTGGGACGGGGCACAATTTAAGAAAGTGCTTGACGAGCCGCGCAAACTGTAATCGTCTCAACTTACCGCCAACCACTAACCACTGACCACTGGAACTTCATTGAACATCCTTTTCGTCGGCGACATCTTCGGCAGCGCGGGACGCAAGATTGTCCGCGAACACATTGGCCATGTCCGCAAGGCGAACGATGTCGACCTGACCGTCATCAATGCTGAAAATGCCGCAGGCGGCTTCGGCGTCACGCCGCAGATTGCCGAAGACCTGTTCGACCTTGGCGCCGACGTCCTCACGACCGGCAACCACGTCTGGGACAAGCGCGAGTTGATCGACTACATGAACTCCGCAGCGCCGGATAGCCAGGACCGCGCGCGCCGCGTCCTGCGTCCGGCCAACTTCCAACCCGGCCTGCCCGGCTACGGTGTCTTTGAGGGAACCACGCAGGCGGGCGTGCCCTACGCAGTCGTCAATCTCGGGGGCCGCGTCTTCATGGCAGCCACAAACGATCCCTTCCACGCCATCAATGACATCCTGAGAGGCATCCAGGCCAAGGTCATTCTTGTGGACTTTCACGCTGAAGCCACCAGCGAAAAGGTCGCCATGGGCTGGCATCTCGATGGCCGCGTCACTGCCGTACTGGGCACCCACACGCATGTTCCCACCGCCGACGAGCGCGTATTGCCCGGAGGCACCGCCTACCAGACCGATGTGGGCATGAGCGGTCCATACGACAGCGTGATCGGCGTCGAAAAAGATCTGGTGCTGAATAAGTTCCTGACCGGAATGCCCGGCAAGTTCGAGCCCGCCAAGGGAAACCCAAAGATGTGCGCCGCACTGGTCACCTGCGATCCGGTCACCGGGCGCGCGTCCGCCATTCAGCGCATCATGCTGGGCGAATAAGACCCATTTTTTCGGTCAAGAAAGCCCAAAACGGCCCCGTTTTGGCTTCAAAACCGGGGTTTTTCGAGGGGTTCTGTTTACTACTAAGGCAATAGGTCTCCCCTCGGGTCCGTCCGGCAAGCAATTGATTCAAGACGGCTTATATCTTTATCCCGGTCTGGTGCTCATCCCAAAAAAGGGTGTTTTTGGAGATTTTTTTTATTTTTTGGGGACAGAGGGGTGAGTGGGTGCCGTTTTTCCTCTTCCCATTTGCACTGTTGAATACAATTGTGCGTCGATGGAGGGTAATTTTATGCAACCGCCTGGCAGGCTGTGGAAAAAGGGATTCATTCGGTCCAAATGCAAGTGAAGCGCACCGCAGGGGCTGAAGCCCGCGTTGATTTGGCGGCACTTGCGGCACGACTGAAGTCGTGCCCTTTCAAAGCCGGTTTATGCGATAGCCTTTAGAGCGGCTGGAGTTGTGCAGATTTTCAGGGTTTGCGCATCTTGATTAATTTGGTTGCGGATTGGTTGCCGGCGCCGGGCCAGGTCTCTCAACATTTGGCGTCGATACGACCGGATGCTCCGTCTCCACGCTGGGCGCCGCTGGAGCCGGTCTGGTCACGGGAGGGGCGCACTGTTCGGTGTGGGCTTGGCAGGTTGATCCACGGACGCCGGATGATCACGCTTGACGACAGCAAGCAGAGGAGCCGGTGAATGGGTCGCCTTCAGCAATCTTCCCTTGCTGTCAAAGGTCATGGTCCACAGCATCGGCCGCGGCGCCGCTGCTACATCCGAAAATGAAAGGACCGCGCCGCCGTTGCCTGGCACCTCAAGCAATGCTTTCATGGCCACGGGATGCTTCTGCTTCTCAGGCGATTCGGTCGAATCAGGAGCCTGCGGGTGGCCGCCCGCCAGTGCGCCGTAGCAAAGCCCTATCCCGAGCCAGTTGGGCGCGGGAGCCTTATCAGGATTCTCTTCAGCCCGGATGTGATTGAAAGCTGAAATTGTAAGCGCATTGATGGGCGCGGGCGAAAAGAGCGAGTAGCCGCGAAGTTGAATCGGAATAATGCGGACCCGGCCTTCGTCGCCGCGTGGAATCGACGCCGTGAACATGCTCACATCGCCCGTCCCGTTATTCCGCATAAACTTCAGAAAAACGTGATTGGGCAGCGCGGGGCAGACTAGCTGCTCGTAACTCCATGTGCCCTGGTTGAATTCCAGGTCCGAATATGTCGCACGCTCAGCAATCGAACTCTCCGCATTCGCCGCCAGTTCTCGATCCTTCTGGGTCATCTGGTCGAGAGTGCGGAACTCAATCGCTTGCGCGTCTTCTGGCTTCGTGCCGTCGGGGGCCTTCGTGCTGCCGGGCGAAAACAGCATGGGATGCGAAGCCGGCTGAACCACTTTCCCCTGTACTGTAGCCGGGTGGGAATGCTCTGTTACCGTCTGAGCAGCCATGGAGGCGCAAAGAATGCCGAGACACGCCGCAGTGACCAGGAGAGACTGGATTCTCAGTTGTTCCATGCTGCCCATAGAGTAACACTGTCCTTTTAGAATAAGGCGCAATCCAGCAGGCTGCGGAAAATGGCCTTCGATCAAGCGAAAATCCCGAAGAGCATACCCCAGGGGCTGAAGCCCACGCTGATTCCGCTGGCCTTTTGCCGGGGATGAATCCCCGGCCTACCGCATGATTGAGTTTTTTTCGCAGTCTGCTAGACGAAGGCTTATGCACGAAGGGCAGCCTTGGCCACGGCTGCCCTTCGTGAATCCAGTTTTTTCTTTGCAGAAGTTGCGGGTTGCGCGCCGGAATCTTGTCGAATCCGGCGCTGGTTTACTTTTCAATCTACCAATCGCCCGATCAATGCGAGGCCGTATGATGCGCAGGCGTCGGCTTGTGTACTGGAGCCTTCTTGACCGGCACAATAACCCCGTCGCGGAGCACGATTTGTGCGCCCTGCACCTGTGGCGCGGCCGCATCTGGAGCCGGCGCAGCGGCCGGGGCGGCCGGGGTGGCCGCACCTGGGGCCGGCGCAGCGGGCGGCGCCGCAGCTGGAACCGGCGGAGCGACTGCCGCGGCGGTTCCCCCCCCAACTAGAGTCTGCGTGAAGCTGTCGTAGGTACCGTCCAGTTCCGCTTGATTCTTGGACGACAGGCCAAAGTCCGAGCCGACGGCCGGAACGTCCTTGTCCGCCAGCGGCGTTTTCATGTTGACGATAAAGTCGGGAACCTTGGACTGCTTTGCGTCATCCGTTACGGCAACCTTGATCACTGAGGCCGTAGCCTCGATCACGGTTCCCGGAACCGGAGTTGGTTTATCCTTCAACAGCGCCCACAGCTTGTCAGCGTCTTCCTTGGCACCAAACGCCAAAACCAGTTCCTTGTCAGCCAGGGCCAATGTGTTCAGGTCCGGCGTATTCGCCAGAATCTTGTGTATCTTCTGGGCCGGTGTGTCGGCCGGCGCGATGACCAGGGTTCCCGGCGGAAACTCCGTGGCCTGTGCCTGGGTCTTGATCGCGTCCAGCCCGTCCATGCCGCCGTGGTACTTGTTGTACCAGTAGTCGAGCTTCTTCTCGATCTGGGGCTTGAAGCCGGCAGGAGCAAAATTCACGGCGCGAGCATAAAACCACACTGCGTTGATGGCGTCTGGCGGAGTCAGCTTGGCGTAAGCTTCAGCCAGATTGAGGGTATCCACCAGGCCCATTCCGCTGGTGGTCTGGTCGGCCGGAAACAGCATCAGCTCCGTGCGGTACTCCGAGACGGCTGCTTTGAAGTCCTTCTTCGATAGCGCATCATCCAACGCAATGGTCGAGTCGAACAGCGGATAAGCCGCCGCGGTCTGTTTCTTCCAGTCGTCGTCCGACGTCGCGGCAGGCTTGGCAGCCTTAAGACCGTTCTGCGCCTGCGTCGCGGCATCGTCGCAGGTCTGCGCATCGCTGGTCTTCTGGCACTGGGCCTTCTTGATGGCCACCGAGAGGAAAAGCGCCTTGAAGTTGCCGGGTTCTACCTGCAGCAGACGGCTGGCAGCGCTCAGCGCATGATCCGGATCGCCCAACTGCTGGTAGGTATCCATCAGCATGTTGAGTACTGCCGACTTCACCAAGCTCTGCGGATAGGTGGTGAGAAAGCTCTCCAGACCGGCAGCCTTGGCTTTGGGATCCGCCTGGGTGCTGGCCATGGAATAGGCGTTGTACTCGGCTGGATCTTTGATGGATATGTCCTGCTGGGCTCGAAGCATGGGCGCGGAAACGACGCTGAGGCTCGCCAAGGCCATCACAGTTGCAAACACTAACTTCTTCATTCAGTGCTCCTGAGAATTTCGAAATGGAGGTCAATCTTCAAGCACTCGCCCGCGGAAAGCAAATCCATTTTGCTCCCCGGTCGCGTACTGTGGACACCGGTAAACGATACCACGGCTGCCGTAGCGGTGTTGCGAGGATTATAAAAATCTGGGCCGTCAATGACAAGCGATCTTGTGCAGGAAAAGCAGAATCGCTCCGGGCGCCCCGGCCAAAACGGTCCTGGCGGGCGCTCCGGCCACGGCCGGGACGCCCTCTTTTTACCCTTGGCAACGGCAATGCAAGTCAGAAGAGAGCTCCGCCTGACAATTCCCCAACAATTCAAGGCGCCACCTTTGCGGCTTCCCCACCCCGCCACCGCATAAAGGCTTAGACACCGAATCGAGGGAAACTGTTTCCTGTGGCCGTCAAATTCCTCGACCGTTGGTTATTGCAGCAGCCTTACCAGCGCTGGCTGCTCGGCGAGAAACGCGTCGTGGCCATGATCCGAAGTCATCTCCTGGTAATCGACCTGGACGCCCGCTGCGCGAATTGTAAAGGCAAAGTGGCGCACCGACTCGGGGGGGAACAGCCAGTCCGAAGCGATGCCCACAAAGGTTAGCCTGGCCTGAATCCGGCTGAAAGCCTCCGTCGGCGACGCCTGCCCGTGCAGTGGATCCCAGGTTTCCATGGTCCGCATAATTGCCAGGTGGGAATTGGCATCGAAGCGATCGATGAATCGCTGCCCCTGGTAGTCAAGATAGCCGGCAATATCGAACCGCCCGCCAATCAGCCCGTCACTCCCGCCATCATTCTGGTTGCCGGGCCCCCAGGGGTCTTCGCCGTTGCGGTTGGGATTTCGCCCGAACCGTTCATCGAACAGCGGCGCCGCCTTGTAGCTCAGCATGGCAATCTGGCGGGCCAGCGCCAGACCCCGGCGCGGTGGCCTTTGTGGCACATAGCGCCCTCCCGCCCAGTCCGGGTCCTGCACAATGGCCCTCCGCTGCAGGTGGTTCAAAGCCAGCCCCATGGCTGAAAGCGGCGCCACGGCAATAATGGCCGCCCGCTGCACCCGGTTTGGGCTCAGCATTGCCCATTCCAAGGCCTGCATGCCCCCGATTGACCCACCCAGCACCAGCCGCAGCCGATTGATGCCCAAGGAATCCATCAGCTTCGCTTGCGCACGCACATTGTCCCGGATCGAAACCAGGGGGAAATCCGGCCCGTAGACCTCGCCCGTTTCGCGATCAACCGAACCCGGCCCGGTTGACCCGTAACATGAGCCGAGCAGGTTCACGCAGACCACGCAATCGTCTTCCACACGCAACAATCCGCCTGGTGCAAAGATCTCCGGCCACCACTCCCCCACCTGCGCCGAACCTGAGAGCGCATGGCATACCAGCACCGCGTTGTCGCGCGCCGCATTCAGCCGGCCATACACCGCATAGTGCAGCGTAGGACCGGCCAATGTGCGCCCGCAATCCAGCAGCAGGTGCTCGTTGAGCACAAAGTCGCCCTCATAGGTCGGCTTCAGGCCTGGCTGCGCCGGAGCCTTGGTTGCGTCGGCCACGGCCTCAGCTGATACGCGCGCTTCAGTCATGATGCTCATTGTGCCGTGAGTTCCGCAGTTGCCGGCGCTCCCGCGAATGTGTGCCCATTCGCGCCCTCAATGGCCTGGTCCAGATCGGCGAGGATGTCGCGAATGTCCTCGATCCCCACCGAAAGCCGCACCAGCTCCGGAGTCACCCCGGTTGATGCCTGCTCCTCGACCGAAAGTTGTGAATGGGTTGTCGATGCGGGGTGAATCACCAGCGACTTGACGTCTCCGATGTTGGCCAGCAGAGAGAAAAGCTCCAGTCCGTCAATTAGCTTCTTGCCTGCCTCGTAGCCGCCCTTAATCCCGAAGGCCACAATCGCTCCACTCCCATTGGGCAGATATTTTTTCGCCCGCGTGTAATAACGGCTCGATTCCAGGCCTGGATAATTCACCCACTCGACACCCGGATGCCGCTCCAGGTGACGTGCAACGGCAAGCGCATTTTCCGAGTGCCGCTCCAGCCGCAGGTGCAGCGTTTCAATCCCCTGCAGCAGCAGAAACGCATTGAAAGGCGAAAGCGCAGCGCCGGTGTCCCGCAATCCCTGCACACGCGCCTTCAGAATGAAAGCCAGCGGCCCGAATGTCTCAGTAAACGAGAGCCCGTGGTATGAAGGATCCGGCTCGGTAAGGTTCTTGAACCGTCCCGAGGCCGCCCAGTCGAACTTGCCCGCGTCTACAATCACTCCGCCGATCGCCGTGCCGTGGCCGCCCAGAAACTTGGTGGCCGAGTTGACCACAATGTCCGCGCCCCACTCAATGGGCCGCACCAGCGCCGGCGAGGGAGTGGTGTTGTCGATCACCAGCGGCAGGCCGTTCTCGTGCGCAATCGCGGCCAGCTTCTCAATGTCCACGACATCCAGCTTCGGGTTGCCCAGCGTCTCGGTAAAAACAGCCCGCGTCTTGGAGTTGATGGCCGCGCGCAGCCCGTCGAAATCATCCGCATCCACGAACCGCACCGTGATGCCCAAGCGCGGAAACGTGTAGTGGAAGAGGTTGTAGGTGCCTCCATAGAGCGAGGTGGTTGAAATGATCTCTTCTCCAGCCGATGCAAGCGTGGTCAGGGTCAGCGTTTCCGCCGCCTGCCCTGAAGCCGTGGCCAGACCCGCCGCGCCGCCCTCGAGAGCCGCCACGCGCTTCTCAAATACATCCGTGGTGGGGTTCATGATGCGGGTGTAGACGTTGCCAAATTCCTTCAGCGCGAACAGACGCCCCGCATGGTCGGCGTCCTCGAAGACATAAGAGGTGGTCTGGTAGATGGGCACGGCCCGCGAACCGGTGGCCGGATCGGGCGATTGACCGGCATGCACGGCAAGAGTGGCAAACTGCTGCTGCTTTGGTTCAGACATGATTGGCTCCTTTTGATTTTTGGTGGCTGGCTAATTTCGAAGACGGAATCCGGATGCGGACCCTGGCCGCGGTAATGGAAAACGGCCCGCATCCTTTTGGACCGGGCCGCCTGGTTTCGGGAATCGGTTGCGTCTAGCGCATTCGCATCTCAAGAGCCCTGCGGACGGGTCGGCAAGCCATACACATACACATGGCCATGACCAACATCGCGCAACTGCTCGCAATTTGCATTGAACGCAGTATCGACCCATGCACGGTTGAAAGTCAAATCCCGCTCGGACTCTCGGACGCACGAATCCTGCTCGGGAGCCTTCTTTGGAGGGAACAGGGGCACTCATGCCCCTGAAACCAAGCATGAGCCGATAGGGCTGTAGCCTCGGGCCTTTGATTTCCGGCGAAGGGATGCCCGCGCCCAAAGGCCAAACAATCAGCCGCTCTTTTCAGGGGCATAAATGCCCCTGCTCCCTCCGACGCGACAGACAACAGCAAACGAGATCCAATTCTCGGCCGAGAACTCTTTAAAGAAAGTCAGATACGACGGCTGAGCGCGGAGACACATGCTCGCCAGCGGGGCTGCACATTCGATGGTAGCCTCAAAGATAATTCGTAAATTATTAAACCATTCGGTTGACAATTCTCATAAGATGCGCGTACATTAAACCACATGGTTGAACGATCCTCCATCCCGCTTGACGGTATCTTTCGCGCACTGGCCGACCCAACCCGGCGCGCCATGCTGCGCACCCTCGCCGCGGGTGAACGGCCTATCGGCGAGCTGGCGGCGCCGTTCCGCATGTCATTCGCCGCCGCCTCAAAGCATGTCAAAGTACTGGAAGGGGCCGGCCTGGTGCGTCGCAGAGTCCAGGGGCGCCGTCACTTCTGCCGCATCCAACCCACCCCGCTGGCCGCTGCCGATGAGTGGCTGCATTTCTATCGCCGCCTTTGGACAGAACAGTTGAACCGCCTCGATTCCCTGTTGCAGAGCGAAGACGGCCCCAAATCAAATCCACCACGAAAGGTATCCAGGCGATGAATGTCGTCCGCGTCACTCACCACTTCAACGCCTCACCGGAGCGCGTCTTCGACGCCTGGCTCGACGCCAAAACGGCCGGCAAGTGGCTTTTCGCCACACCCAACGGCCAAATGGTTCGCGTTGAGATCGACGCGAGGGTCGGAGGCAGTTTCGTCATCGTCGACCGCCGTAACGGAGAGGACGTGGAGCACACCGGCGAGTACCTTGAAATCGAACGTCCACGCCGCCTCGTCTTTACCTTCGGCGTGCCCAAGTATTCGCCGCTCTTTACCAAGGTCACCATCGAAATCGAGCCTGCGGCTTCGGGAAGCGATTTGACTCTGACCCAGGAGAACGTCCCGCCTGAGTATCTTGGACGCAACGAAAAGGGCTGGATCGGAATTCTGGTTGGGCTCGCCGAATTCATCGCCGAATACGTCGTGGAAAACATCTAGAGCGGACGTTGGCAGCCGGGCATTGGGCGATGCCGTAAAGCCGTGAAAGTAGCAGGAGCTGATCGGTTTCTGCTACTCGTCCGCCTTCCAAACATACGCCCCCGGCTGCGGCAATCCTATATGCGCGAGGACGCGGCAAACAAACTGCCGCGCCATCTCAGTCGAATCGATTGGCTTGTTATAGAACGCTGGAATCACGGGGAAAATCACCGCGCCCGCCTCGGCGGCCAGCGTCATATTGCGCAAGTGAATGCGGTTGAACGGCGTCTCCCGCACGCACAGTAGAAGCGGCCGCCCCTCTTTCAGCGTCACATCCGCCGCCCGCGCAATCAGCCCATTGGCGAGCCCGTTCGCAATTGCCGCCAGGGTACCCATCGAGCACGGCAGGATGATCATTCCATTCGACGGGTAGCTGCCGCTCGCGATCGACGCTCCAACGTCCGCATCCGTGTGCTGAACGGTCTTCTTCGCAGCGGCACCGAGCAGCTTTTCCAGAAGGCCATTGCGCCCGCTCACGCCCAACTCTTCGGCCAGCACGCGGAGCGAATTCTCCGAAGCGATAAAGTGCACGCGGGCCACACGCGCGTCCGCCTCAAGCGCACTCAGCAGTTCACGCCCGAAAACTGCGCCGGAAGCGCCGGTGAGACCAACGGTAAGATTCAAACCATCCACGTGCGAGTTCCCTTTCTCCGATTGCCCGGAACTTCACTGCTTCCCAGAGCCAGTCTTCTTCGAATAGGTAGTCAGAAAGAGCCTGGTCCAGTTTTCGCCGCTCTTCATCTCAAGCAGAAACGTTAACTTGTCGGCGGATGGGTTTTCATACGTAGCGCGCAACACAGGCCCCGGCGAAGAAGAATCGCTCATCAGCACGAGCTTGTTGCCTGCCAGTTCTCCAGTCAGTTGTGTGGGATGGTACGAAGTATCGTTGAACCACCATGCAGTGTATTTCTGCGTCTGCCGGTCATAGGAGATGAAGTGGCGCGTGTCCGTAGGCTTGCGACCGGGCAGCGTGGTTGAAAGCGCCTCGCAAAGGTATTTATTCGCAATCCCCAGTACGATCCGATCGGTGGCGTCGCCAACCATTGCTGGTCCGCCATCGGTGTTGAAATCCTGCTTGCCCGTCCAGTCACCCTGCATAAATGACAGCTTGTTTAACTCATCCGCAGGCTGTACATCCTGTTGTTGACCAAATGCAAGCGCACCGCTTACTGCGAAGAGAAAGCAAACGAGAAACTTCATCAAGACCTCCTGCCAAACATGGGCGAAGTCCGAAGAGCCTGCATTTCGGAATCTCCGCCCAACCGCATATTCTCGCGGCTCTACTCCCCGAGCACCCTCTTGTAAATCGCATCCACATTGCCCAACTGCCGCGTGTAATCAAACGTCCGCGCCAGCTTCTCCGGGCTCAATAGCGCGGTGATCGCCGCATCATGCGCTACCTCATCGCGGAAAATCAAATCCTCTTTCCAGGCTCGCATCGCGTGGCCCTGCACCAGCCGGTACGCGTCCTCGCGCAGCATACCTGCTTCGGCCAGGTCCAGCAGCAACTGCCCGCTGAAGATGAGCCCGCCCGTGGACTCCAGGTTCTTTTTCATCCGCTCCGGATAAACCAGCAGACGGTCGATCAGGTCGGTAGCCTTCGCAAGCAGGTAGTCCACCAGGATCGTTGAATCGGGAAAGATCACGCGCTCCACGGAGGAGTGTGAAATGTCCCGCTCGTGCCACAGCGCAACATTTTCAAACGCTGCCTGCGCATTGCCGCGAAGCACGCGGGCCAGTCCGCTGATCTGTTCCGATGTAATGGGATTCTTCTTGTGCGGCATGGCCGATGAGCCCTTCTGCTTCTCGCTGAAGTACTCCTGCGCCTCGCGCACCTCGGTCCGCTGCAGGTGCCGCACTTCCACGGCAATCTTGTCCAGTGTGCTGCCAATGATCGCGAGTGTTGCGATGTACGCAGCATGACGGTCCCTCTGAATCACCTGCGTCGCCACCGGAGCCGGCTTCAGCCCCAATCGCTCACATATCCGTTCCTCGTGCTCCGGCTTCAAATGACCAAATGTGCCCACGGCGCCTGACAGCTTTCCGACGCGCATGTCCTCGGCTGCCGCGTCGAATCGCGTCCGATTCCGGCTCATCTCCGCATACCAGTTCAGCAGCTTCAATCCAAATGTTGTCGGCTCGGCATGAATCCCGTGCGTGCGCCCGATGGTTGGCGTGTCCTTGAACTCGAGCGCCCGCCGCTTCAACACCGCCAGCAGCGCCTCCAGCCCCGCGCGAATCATCGCGGATGCTTCTTTGACTTGCAGCGCCTGCGCCGTATCAACAATGTCGTTTGCGGTCAGCCCATAGTGCAGCCAGCGGGACTGCTCTCCGAGCCCTTGATCTTTCAGGTTTTCCGCAACTGCGGTCGTGAAGGCGATCACGTCGTGCTTCACCTCCGCCTCAATCTCCTGGATTCGTTGGACGGAAAAGCTGGCCTTCGCGGCAATCGCCTCAGCCGCAGCCATGGGAATCACCCCATCCTCAGCCAGCACCATGCTCGCCGTTGACTCCACCTGCAGCCAGCACCGGTATTTATTCTCTTCAGTCCAGATCCGGCCCATGCCGGGGCGAGTGTAGCGATCGATCAACGGAGAACTCCTTGCGCGGGTCGTAACGCACGACCTGTGCCAACTCTCGATTGTAAGGGGAGAAAGCGCTTAGCCGCGAGTAATCCCAAACCGCTTATGCAACTCGTCGAAGAGCAACCCGCGCCCCGGCGCGTAGGGCTGAAACCACTCGCCGTCAATCACCAGTTGCGGAATTGCTCGCTTGCCCACGTGCCGCATCAACTCCGCCGAGGCAGCCGGATCGACATCAACATTCTTCTCCGTGTACGCAATCCCATGAGCATCAAGGAACTGCTTGGCCGCACGGCAATCCCTGCACCAAGCAGCAGTATAGACTTGCACCTTCATGTTTCTATTTTAGCCGCTGCCTTTCTCGCCTGCGCCCCCGTGCGAGTCTTGTTACCATCTGTGACTATGACTGCCGACGAAATCAAGGCGCTCTTGAATCTTCAGCCCCACCCCATGGAAGGTGGATCGTTTCGCCGCACCTACACCTGCGGCGTCCCAGTCGACCTTCCCCGCGGAATGCGCCCCGCCGCGACTGCTATCTACTATCTGCTGGAGCGTGGAACGTTTTCAGAGATGCACGTTCTCGACTCCGATGAGATATTTCACTTCTATCTCGGTGACCCCGTGGAGATGTTGCAACTGCACCCCGACGGGCGTTCCGAGGTTTTCACTCTTGGGCCGGATTTGAAGGCTGATCAGCACGTCCAACTCGTCGTCCCTGCCGGCGACTGGCAGGGCACGCGGCTTATCGGTGAAGGGAACGTTGCCCTGCTCGGCTGCACCGTAACTCCTGGCTTCGACTTCGCCGATTACCGCAACGCGAGTTATACCGAGTTAGTAGAAAAGTGGCCCGGGGAAGCAGCGCGGATCAAGGCCTTGACTCGCCGCTAAGACTGTCGCCGCTCGCGAAAAAAGCTGCGCAGCAACTCAGCCGATTCCTCTGCAAGCATTCCCTGCTCGATCTGCAACTGGTGGTTCAGTTGCGGATGATTGATCACCGCCAGCACCGATCCCGCCGCGCCTGCCTTGGGGTCGGAAGCCGCAAACACCAGGCGGTCGAGCCGCGCGTGAATCATGGCCCCCGCGCACATTGCGCATGGCTCCAGCGTTACGAACAAAGCGCAGCCGTTAAGCCGATAATTGCCCACAGCCTCCGCCGCCGAGCGCAGGGCCACAATCTCCGCGTGCGCCGTGGGGTCAACATCGCGCAGCACTCGGTTTTGGCCTCGGGCCACAATCTTTCCGTCGCGCACCACCACAGCCCCGATCGGCACTTCGCCGGCTTCGACGGCCAAACGGGCCTCGGCGAGAGCGGATTGCATGAATTCTAGATCGGTCATTCTAGCCAAAGACTGCGCAGATGCGTGAAGTTAATCACGCTCAATCCCCGCGATTCCAGGGAATTGCTCAATGGAAAGTCTAGGGTCAGGATCACATTGGAGGTTGCCAATGAAGCCAAAGCCGCATCCGTCAGGCCGAGCCACATGAGATCGCCTGTGGCTATCTTCGCCGCAGGGGTCCATTCTTCGGGTATGACCTGAATTCGGCTAGAGAAATGTTCTGACCACTCGTCTTTGAACCAACTCGGAAGCTGGTTTGCAAGGTTGGAGACCTCGGTCAGCACATGAGGCGTAGTTCGCACGATTGAGAACGTCTTTAGCGTTTCTGAAAGAAGGTCAAAGTCTTCGATTTGAAAACAACTCAGCCGCTTAAAACTCGATACCAGTTCCCTGTCGAAGCTTGCGCACCATTGAAGAAGAAGCAGATTCGAGTCCAGAATGGCTGGCTTGCCAGCAAACCGTCTCAGGAGAGGATGCTCTGCCAATTTCACGCAGCCCGCTCCCTGAGGGCAACGAACTTGCCGTCGGAGTCATCGACGACGACGACTTTGGCAATTCGCGCTCCGTATCTTGCGCTGCGAAGTCCCGACAATACGGCAACAGCAGGATTGTAGTTCGGGTTTGGAACACTGAAGGTAAGAGCCCAGTAGTTAGGGCCCTCTCGTTCAATTTCCTCCAGACGGATATCTGTCGCCTCGATTGATAGATCGGGGAGAAGTTCCTTGAATTGCGCACGGGCGATTTGGATTACTTCCTTAATATTCATGCGCGTCCGTCTCCCTGGCTACAAGCATTCTACCTCAAAAGCAGCGCGCCAGCCGCGGGCTGTTGCTGTGTCATGCAGTGAAGTGTACCCAGCCCCCACACCAGGTCTGCGCTATGAATCCCAATCACTTCACGCTCCGGAAAAACCTCTGCCAGAATGTTGAGCGCTACGCGATCGTTGAGATCGTTGAATGTCGGCACAAGCACGAGCCCATTCGCAATATAGAAGTTCGCATAACTCGCCGGAAGCCTTTGGCCCCTGAATACAACCGGACGCGGCAGCGGCAGCTCCACCACGGCGAATTGCTTTCCTTCAAGCGTGCGTGCCACTTTCAGCCGTTGCAGATTTTCCGCCAGCGGCGCATGGTTCGCATCCTTCGTATCCGGCTCTATAGCCGTGACAATCGTCTCCGGCCCGACGAACCGCGAAATATCGTCCACATGGCCGTGCGTATCGTCGCCATCAATGCCCTGGCCCAGCCAGATCACCTGTTCGATACCGAGAAAATCGTGAAATGCCTGCTCCATCTGCTCTCGTCCCACACCGGGATTGCGCGCCTGAACCTCGCTCAACAGGCACTCCTCAGTGGTCAGCAGAATGCCATCGCCATTGGTGTCAATCGAGCCGCCTTCCAAAACCAGCCGGCGCTCCGCACCGTTCTCGATCCCGATCTCAGGTTTCCATTCGGGCAGGCCCAACAGTTTCTTCACGCGTCCCGGCACCTTGTCGTCAAGCTGCCAGTCTGGATACTTGGCCCACGCGTTGAAGCGCCAATTTGTTATGGCCACGCAGCCCTCGGCGTTGTGGATAAAGATCGGCCCAGAATCCCGCGTCCATACCCGGTTGGTGGGCCAGCGATGGAAGATCACTTGCTCCAGCGTCGCTCCGGCCCGTTCCAGAGTGCCAAGCGCGCGTCGTTCGGCCCGTACATCGTTGACCAGAATGTGGACCCGCTCCCGCGCCGAAAGCAGGCGCACAATCTCCGCGTAGACCCACGGAATTGTTTGAAACTTTCCCGGCCAGTCTTCAGAATTGTGCGGCCATGCAAGCCACGTAGCCTCGTGACGCTCCCACTCGGCGGGCATGCGATAGCTCAGCGCGCGCGGCGTTGTTTCTGCTGTTTCCACCATGTTTACTTTGAATCTCCGTCGGCTGGCCAGGAGTTCACCGGATCCAGATACCGCTTGGTAATCGGCGCATACGCATCGATGCGCCGGTCGCGCAGAAACGGCCAGTTGCGCCGCGTCTCTTCAATCAGCCCCAGATCGATCTCGCCCAACAGAATCTCTTCCGTATCGTGCGAGGCCTTGGCAATCACTCGCCCAAACGGGTCGGCCAGAAAGCTTCCGCCCCAGAACTCCAGACCCGGCCCTGGCGCGCTATCCCCCAAAACGTCGCCGTGCGGCAACTTGACGTCACCTCGTTCCAGGCCCACGCGGTTCACGCCTGCCACGTACACGCCATTGGCAATTGCATGCCCGCGCTGGATCGTCTGCCAGGCGTCGTACTGCGCCGCGCCGAACCCGTCTTTCTCTGCCGGGTGCCAGCCTATTGCCGTTGGATAAAACAACACCTCTGCGCCTTGCAACGCTGTCAGACGCGCTCCTTCCGGGTACCACTGGTCCCAGCAGACCAGCGTGCCCACGCGCCCAAATGCGGTGTCCACGGCTTGAAACCCCAAATCCCCCGGCGCAAAGTAGAACTTTTCGTAGTAGAGCGGATCGTCCGGAATGTGCATTTTCCGGTAGACGCCCGCGATGGCACCATCTGCATTCAACGTCACAGCCGTATTGTGATAAAGACCCGGCGCACGCCGCTCAAACAGCGAAGCAACAATCGACACGCGCAGCTCCCGCGCCACCTCCGCAAGCTTGTCCGTCGAGGGACCCGGGATCGGCTCGGCCAGATCGAACAGTCGAACATCCTCGCGCTGGCAAAAGTACTGCGCCCGAAAAAGTTCCGGCAGGCAAACAATGTTCGCGCCCGCGCTGGCCGCCTCACGAACATGCTGCACCGCTGACGCAAAATTGACCTCAGGGTCCGCGCCCATGCGCATCTGCACCAGTCCCACAACGTATTTGCGTGCGTTCACCGTCATCCGTTCATCAGCCCTCAAGGGAATCTTCGTGCCGCATGCAGCAAGGCCAATCCCAGTTTATTGGGATTGGCCCTAAATGGTCCGCCGCATGAAACGTCTGCTGCATGCAATGTCCGCACGCAATGCCTGCATGCAATTCCAATCGCTACTCGTCCAGAATCAGCACCGCTGCAGCGATCGTCGTGGTCCATAGTCCGCGCTTGTCGCCCACCGCCGATTGGGTAACGTTGCTGGTGCGGACAATTTTATTCGAGATGCGGTAAATCTCTTTCTTCTCGTCCCAACTGGTATCCGGGTCGAAATCCACATCGAGAGTTGTCGCGAGCATTTCCGCGGCCAGTTCTTCGGCATACTCGCCTGCCTGCTCTTCAGTTTCGCCAAAGCTGTGGTGTTCGCTCAAGTAGCCGTATGTGTTGCGATCCGCCGGAATTGCCACGCCAATGCTGGCCACAATCAGGCGGTGCGGCTCGCGCGTCGAGTTTTCCGCGATGACCGAAAAAACCACCTCGCCGTCATCCAGATACTTCAGCCCTTCCTTGCGCGGAATCATCTTGCAACGCGGCGGAAAAATGGATGAGACTCGCACAAGGTTCTGCGAGGCAATCCCCGCATCCCTCAGCGCAAGCTCAAACGATGTGAGCCGCTCCTTGTGTTTGCCTACGCCCTTGGTGAAGAAAAGCTTCTTCGGGACCATGCTTTTTCCCAATTCCTATGTATCCTCCGTGAGTCTGCAGATTGGCGTTTCCATTCAACGTTCCCGCATGAGTCTATCGCATTTGGCCGGATGAAAACAGCACTCCGGCCAATTTCATCCGAGATTCACAAATCAGCCGCACTCGTTCACAATCTCGAACCGGTTTCTCAGTTGCCTCAACTTGCCTGCGCGACTTATTTCCACCTTCTGTGTCAATGAGAAACATGAATGCTTTCTGTCGTGTTGGAATCGTTGCTTTCAGCGCCGCAATCGGCTGCACGGTCACGCTGGCCCAAATGTCCGCCGGCGCCAGTCCAGCGGCCTCGCAGTCCCAGTCGACCTCTCAGTCGGCGCTCAACTCACCCGCCCGACTGGTGGACCTGAATTGGACTCCTTCTGCCCTTGCACAGCTCAGCGACGAGGCTTCAACCCGATCAAGCTTTACCCTCGACCGCACAGCGCTCGGTGCGGTCGAGGCCCTGGTCCCGGATTCGGAACCGGAGACCCGCCAGGCCATCGCCAAGCTCGACGGCATCAGCGTCCACATTCTGCGCTTCGCCCCCGACGGCATCCCGTACGCGGCGCCCGTCGACGACATTCGCCAGGCCTACCACCTGCGCGGATGGAAGCATCTGGTCACTAATAACACGGCCCCCGGCGCAAATCCCAACGCAAAAGGCCCGCTGCACAACGGCACAACCGACCTGTGGCTGGTGATGGACGGCGTAAATGTTCGTGGAGCCGTGGCTCTGATCGAGAGTTCCAAAAGCCTAACGCTGATTACCCTGGCCGACAATATCAGCCCAGTGGACATGTTCCACCTGCGCGGCCACTTCGGCATTCCGCGCTTTGATGGCGACCGGTTCGACGATGCAAAAGACAGGTAAGGGATCAGCTGGCTAGAGGGTTCACCCATCGCAACCCAGGAAACCGTGCAAAATCTCGGTCCGTAGTGTAAAGCACTCCGCCGTGCTCAATGGTCAGCGCCGCCAATTCCGCATCTGTCGTGAGTGGCCCGCGTACGTGCCCTTCAATCAGGATGTGCCGCAGCAGGTCCCAATGACGCTCTCCCGGCGCAAGCAGGCGCACCTGTTTCAACTCCATCCATTGCTGCGCGATTTTGACCGCCTCTTCCATCGAAAGACAGTTTTCGAAAATTCGAGGATTCGTGGTGAGCCTCAAGAACGCCCAGATCACCTGCCACGGCAATCCGATCAACTCAGGCTCAGAAAAAACTTTTCCCAGCCACGCACGTGCCGCAGAATGACGCTCCGACGTGCTGTCATGCGCGTAGAGGAGAAGATTCACATCCAGAACAATCACCGGTGGTAGGGTCCTTCGGCTTCTTCCAGCAGTTCAGCGGTGCAATCGTAGCTGAGCCCCGGCCTCAAACCCATCGCCTTAGGCGTCACCACAAACGGCCTTTTGGGTTGGGGCTCGCGCGCAGCGATCACACCCAACCGCAACATGCGGTTGACGGCCCCTTTGAAAGATTCGCCCGACCGCCGCACCTCTTCCTTAACAAGGCGAGCAACGTCGTCGTCGAGGGTAAGAGTGGTTCGCACATCATGATGCTACTGGTTAAGGCATTATGATGTCAACCTGGAATCGACTCCATTCCGCGCTCCAATCTCCGCATTCTGTGCGGGCGCGGAGTTGCATCTGCTCGGCCAATTGCCACTCCCAATTTCCAGGTGTTAGCCTCTTCCTTGACCCCGCAAGGAAAGGAACCCCTGAAAGCCATGCCTAGTTCTTACAACGGATTGGAACTTCCCAAAGACGGCCAGCCCATTGAATACCGCGACGGGAAGTTCGAAGTCCCCGATCATCCCATCATTCCTTTTATTGAAGGCGACGGCACCGGCCGCGACATCTGGAAGGCCTCGCAACGTGTCTTCGATGCCGCCGTCGAGAAGGCTTATGGCGGCAAGCGAGCCATAATGTGGTTCGAGATTTTCGCAGGCGAGAAGGCCTTTCGGCAGTTCTCGACCTGGCTGCCTGACGATTCCGTAGCCGCCGCTCGCGACTTGAGAATTTCCATCAAGGGGCCTTTGACCACGCCTATCGGCGGTGGCATCCGCTCCCTCAACGTGGCTCTGCGCCAACTCCTCGATCTCTATGCATGCATACGCCCCGTCAAGTATTACCAGGGCGTTCCCAGCCCCGTGAAGCATCCCGAGAAGGTAGACATCGTAATTTTCCGCGAGAACACTGAAGACGTGTATTCCGGCATCGAGTTCAAGCAGGGCTCGGCAGACGCCGCGCGCATCATCGACTTCATCAACAACGATCTGCTCAAGGGCGCAAAGAAGAAAATCCGCCAGGACTCCGGCGTCGGAATCAAGCCCATCAGCATCTTCGGGACCAAACGGTTAGTTCGCTATGCGCTCAAGAGCGCAATTGAAACTGGCCGCAAAACCGTCACTCTGGTCCACAAGGGCAACATCCAGAAATTCACTGAGGGCGCGTTCCGCGAGTGGGGTTATGAGGTTGCCGTCGAGGAATTCCGCGAACAAACTGTGACCGAGCGCGAGAGCTGGATCCTGGGCAACGTCGATGCCAAGCCCGGAATTACTGTCGAGGAGAACGCCGCTTTGATTGAGCCCGGCCTCGAATTCGGGAATCAGCAGTTTCGTGACGATCTCTATGCGGAGATCAAGGGAGTACTCGACTCCATCGGCAAGTCCCATGGAAATCGCGCATGGAAGTCAAAGATTCTCGTCAACGATCGCATCGCCGATTCCATCTTCCAGCAGATCATCATCCGGCCGTCGGACTACTCCATTCTGGCTACCACCAACCTCAACGGCGATTACATCTCGGATGCTGCCGCAGCCCAGGTCGGCGGTCTTGGCATTGCTCCGGGAGCGAACATTGGCGATGGCTTTGCAGTCTTCGAAGCCACGCATGGCACTGCGCCGAAATATGCCGACAAAGATGTGATCAATCCCGGCTCGGTCATCCTTTCCGGAGTTATGCTACTCGACTTTATCGGCTGGAAGGAAGCAGCCAAACTTATCGAGTCGTCGCTGGAGAAAACCATCCTGCAGAAGTTCGTCACTTACGACTTCGAGCGCCAGACGGCGGGCGCCATCAAGGTCGGCACCAGCGAGTTTGCTACTCGGATCATCGGCAATATGTAGTAGCCAGACACAGTTCCGTGCGCACAGTGGCTAAATGCACAGAGCTGGGCAAAATCAAACCTCCGCGAGCTAAACCGCTATGAAGCTGTTCGACAGGAGTCTCCGCTTCTTCCGCAAATCCGGCAAAACGTCTGGCTCGCTTGCATGGGCGCCTCCAGCAGGGGCGTTTGTCATAATGATGCTGCTCTGCGTGCCCCAGTCCGCTGTTCAGGCTCGCCAGCAAGCTCAGTCAGGCAGCGGCTCCGCCCCCAAGGCGAGTTCCGATACAGTCACCCCGGCAAGCCAGAGAAAGATAGCTCCCAATTTCTCATTGACCGACGCAAATGGGCAGATGATCGCGTTGTCCGCCTACAAAGGCAAGGTTGTCCTACTCGACTTCTGGGCCACCTGGTGCGGCGGTTGCAAGGTCGAGATCCCCTGGTATATGGAATTCGACAGGAAGTACCGGAATCAAGGGCTCGCCGTGATCGGTGTGTCGATGGACGAGGACGGCTGGAAGTCGGTCAAGCCATTCCTGGCCAAGAAGAAGGACGATGAGACAGGCGGATACATCGACATGCAATACCCGGTTGTAATTGGAAGTGAGACCATGGGGAGGCAGTACGACGTAACAGAGATGCCCAAGACATTGCTGATCGACAGGCAGGGAAGAATCGCAGTAGCTCACTCCGGGATGGTGAGCAAAGAAAGCTTCGAAAGTAACATCCAAGATCTACTGAAGTAGAGACCCAAGAAGGAGAGAAATGCGCAAAAAAGTTAGCATTGTAGGCGCCGGCAACGTAGGCGCGACGGCCGCCCATTGGATTGCGGCCAAGGAATTGGCCGATGTGGTCCTCATCGACGTGGTCGAGGGCATACCCCAGGGCAAGGCGCTTGACCTGCTTGAGGCCATGCCCATTGAGAAACGCGACGTCTGCGTCACTGGCGCCAACGACTACGCTGCCACCGCCCACTCCGACATCGTGGTCATCACCGCGGGCATTCCTCGCAAGCCCGGCATGAGCCGCGACGACCTGCTGCACACCAACTTCAAGATCATGTCCGACGTGGTGCAGAAGGTTGTCGCTCAATCGCCGGAGTCCATTCTCATCATCGTCTCCAACCCGCTCGATGCCATGGCCCAGGCCGCCTATCGCCAGGCTGGATTCAACCGCGAGCGCGTCATCGGCATGGCCGGCGTTCTGGATTCCGCCCGCTTCAGGACCTTTATCGCAGCCGAGTTGAATGTCAGCGTGGAGAATGTTACGGCCTTCGTCCTCGGCGGCCACGGCGATACCATGGTCCCGCTCTCCCGCTACTCGACCGTCGCCGGCATTCCCATCACCGAACTCATTGGTCCCGATCGCCTCGAAGCCCTGATCCAGCGCACCCGGGACGGCGGCGCTGAAATCGTAAAGCACCTCAAAACCGGCAGCGCTTACTATGCTCCATCTGCTGCTGCCACTGAAATGGTGGAGGCCATCCTCAAGGACAAGAAGAAGATTCTTCCCTGTGCCGCCTATCTGCAGGGCGAATACGGCATCGATGGCTATTACATCGGCGTCCCTTGCAAGCTCGGCGCGGCGGGCCTCGAACAGATTATCGAAATCAAGCTGACTCCGGAAGAAGACGCCGCCCTCAAAAAGAGCGCCGATGCCGTCAGGGAACTCTGCGCCGTCATCGGCGTTTAATGTCAATGGGGGGCGTCGACATGAACCTGAGAGACTTCCACAAACCTCCGCAATGATTCACAATCCGATTGCTAAGAAGGTAACGACGAAATGAAAACGATCCGACTTTTGTTGCTATGCCTTGCCGTTCCGTTCGCGGCCGATATCTGCGCCGCGCAAACCACAACCGATCACGCGGGCTGCAAAGATTCTCCTTTGATCGGCCGGTTTCCCGGCAGCTTCATCTCCAACTGTACCGATAGCGATGCGGACAGCTACGACTTCACTGTAACCGTGGGCCAAAAACAACAGACCAAGCACATTGGGGGCGAATTCCACCAGATCAAGTACAGTTGGCCCAAGACCGCAAGCAAATCCCAGGTTGTTCACAATCTGAATATCGCGCTGAAGAAGGCGGGCTACACATTCGATTACGACTCCGGCGACTATGGCGACTTTACCGTTCACATGGGCAAAACCTGGATTATGGAAGAAGTCAGCTCAGGCAACTGGTATCAGCAGACCATTGTCGTGGACAAAGAATTGCCAGAGGAAGTCGTAGCCAATGCCGCGGCGCTCTCGACCGGGCTCAGCGGCGTGGGTCACATCGTCGTCAACGGAATACTCTTCGACACCGGCAAGGCCGACGTCAAACCCGAATCCGACGCCGCCTTGCAGGAAGTGGCCAAGATGCTCAAGGGGAATGCCGCACTCAAGGTCTATGTCGTTGGGCACACTGACAACGTCGGTGGACTGGCGGCCAACATGGATTTGTCCAAGCGACGCGCCGCCGCAGTCGTGTTGTCGCTCACAACCAAGTATGGCGTCTCTGCCGCTCAACTCCAGTCCTTCGGCGCCGGACCCTACGCCCCCGTCGCTTCCAATGATTCCGAGGATGGGCGCACGCTGAACCGCCGTGTGGAACTGGTGAAGCAATAGGCTGCCGCAAACGCCAAACTTCAATCGATGCAAGAAAGGGCCGCCTGCGCGCGGCCCTTTCTTGCATCCAATGGGTGTAGACTGCACTGGAACGACTGTGTGCAACCGCTTCATTCCGCGAGACGAGCCGAAATGACAACCGCCTTCATCAACCGCATTGCAACGGCGGTTCCCGAACACGACGTGCACCAGGCCTTTATCGCGTTCGCCACCGGGATGCTGCCCGAAGGAACGGTGCGCAATCTTTTCCGGCGCATGGCGCGGCTGTCGGCAATCGAGCACCGCTACTCCTTTGTGCAACCGGTGGCCACCGAGGACGGAGTTTGGAAGGATGTGGAGCAGGTGTATGAACCGGGGAATTTTCCGGTCACCGCGCGGCGCATGAAGTTTTTCGAGAGCTTTGCCCCGCAACTGGCGCGCAAGGCACTGGATGAGCTCACACTCAGTGAAGAGGAGCGCGGCGCCGTGACTCACGTGATCGTGACCTCCTGCACCGGGCTCTACGCGCCGGGACTGGACTTCGAAGTGGTCAACCACCTGGGCCTGAACACATCAGTGGAACGAACCATGATTGGCTTCATGGGCTGCTACGCCGGCATCAACGCTCTGAAGTCAGCGCACCACATTGTTCGCTCGGTGCCCGACGCGCGCGTGCTGGTGTTGAACCTTGAACTCTGCTCGCTGCATTTTCAGGAGACGCAGGAATTGGAGCAGGTGCTCTCGTTTCTAGTCTTCGCCGACGGATGCGCGGCTTCGCTTGTCAGCGCGGAGCCGCGAGGCTTGGCTATCGACAGCTTTCTCGCCCTCACTATCCCACAGACCAGCGACCTCATCACCTGGCGCATCGGCGAACTTGGATTCGATATGTTCCTCTCCGGCCAGGTTCCAGGCGAAATCGGCAGCGCTCTCAAGCAAGTCGGCAGGCAGGCCACGCGCGGAAAAGATCCACTCGACATCGATCTCTGGGCTGTTCATCCCGGCGGGCGGTCAATACTTGACGCAGTTGAAAAAGGCCTTGCCCTCTCGGCTGATGCGCTTTCTTCCTCTCGCAGTGTTCTCGCACAATACGGCAACATGTCCTCGGCCACGGTCATGTTCGTCCTGCGTGAAATCATGCAGCGCGCGCAAAGCGGCCAGCAGGGTTGCGCCATGTCGTTCGGGCCGGGCCTGACGGCGGAGACCATGCTCTTCCATGCGGCTTGATTTCCGTTACCGCGCACAACTGATCGAGCGCATGGACGAACCGTGCAGCCGCGATGTACTCCGCGCGTGCCTGCGCGACATTGCCCTTACAAATCGCTGCATGTTTGCCTACCGTCCCTTGTTGTATTGGCTCAATTCAGTCACCGCTTCACTCGCGCCTCTCAAAGAGCCGCTTCGCATTCTCGATGTGGGCTCCGGATACGGCGACGGACTGCGGCGCATCGAACAGTGGGCCAGAGCCCGACGGATCGCCGTCGAACTAATGGGACTGGACCTTAACCCCGACGCAACCGCGATCGCAGCTGAAGCTAGCCCCGCCTCAAGCAGGATTCAATGGGTCACCGCGGACATACTCGCTTACCTTCCCGATCAGCCGCCGCACCTGGTGGTTAGCTCTCTGTTCACACATCACCTTGCCGAGGATCAAATCGTTCAATTCCTCCGTTGGATGGAGACCAACGCCGGGCTTGGATGGTTCATCAACGATCTCTCCCGCGCGCCCATTCCTTACCATCTCTTCCGCGCCTTTTCGAAGGTTATGCGGCTCCATCATTTCGTGCAGTACGATGGTCCTGTTTCCATCGCCCGGTCGTTCGTCCCCGCAGATTGGGAATGCATGTGCGCCGCCGCCGGCCTGAGCGATCACAGCGTAGAGATCGAAGCCTTCAGGCCGGCAAGGTTGTGCGTAGCACGGAGAAAGCTCTCATGAGCGCCACGTCTCGAACCGCCGCCCATCTGGTCATTGGAGGCGGTCTTGCCGGCTCCATGGTCGCTATCCGCCTCGCCGCGGCTGGGCGAAAGATTACGTTGCTCGAGCGCGAGCGCGCCCCTCACCACAAGGTCTGCGGTGAGTTTCTCAGCCGCGAAGCCGTGCAGTATCTCGAACAGGCCGGCGTCAATCCACTTGATTTCGGAGCGGAATCCATCCGCTTTGTGCGCCTCACGTCAAAGCGGCGCGTCGTTCAGGCCGAACTGCCCTTTACCGCTCTGTCGCTCTCCCGCTGCGCTCTCGATGAAGCTTTGCTCGCCCGCGCAGCCCAGGAGGGATGCAAGGTCGAGCGCGGCGCATTTGTTGAAAACCTCATTACTGGCGACGGCAACTGGCAGGCGCTGCTCCGTGGCGGTGATTCCTGGTGTGCGCCAACCGTCTTCCTCGCCAATGGAAAGCACGACCTGCGTGGCCTGGAGCGCAAGCTGGGCGCGCATGGTGACCTTATCGGCTTCAAACTGCACTGGCGTCTGGCCCCTGCACAGACTACTGCGCTTCGCGGGTTCATCGAACTTTTCCTCTTCCCCGGCGGCTATGGCGGACTGTCATTGGTGGAAGGAGGGGTTGCGAATTTTTGCCTCGTCGTCCGCCGCGCTGCACTGCGAACGATTGGCGGATGGCCTGAACTGCTTGCTTCCATCCAGAATGAAAATCCGCATATCGCTCAACGGCTGTGCGGTGCAATCCCCATGTGGGAAAGCCCCCTGGCCGTCTCGTCCATACCTTATGGATACCTCTCAGGCCGCCCGCACGGCCTTTGGTGTGTAGGCGATCAGGCAGCGGTTATCCCGTCCTTCACCGGAGACGGCATGTCCATCGCTCTGCATAGCGCCACGCTCGCCGCGCAAATGTATCTGGCCGGCGAAAGCGCGGATCGCTATCACGAGAACCTGCACTCGCATCTCAGCCGAAGCATGGGGCTGGCGACGGCTCTGTCAAGAGCCATGGTTAGCGGCATCGGCCGAACGCTGGCGCCAATCTGTCTTTCGGTGTTCCCTGGAGCAATGCATTGGATAGCCAAATCTACGAGAATTCCGGGGCAAGTAATGCTTGCCAGGCCGACGCTAAAGAACCGGCCAATTCTTCCGGCCTAAGGCGCCAACGGCCACCCCCACACCTATAGAGTTGCCTCCTATCTCGGCTTGAGGTTTCCCGCCAAGAGAGGCTCAATTAAAACTTCTGCAGCATCGCCGAACTTTTCAGCTTGCCAGACGAACGAGCGATACGCCCCATGCTTGGTGCGCGAATTCCTCGGAAAATCAACAAATACATAAACTTCGCCTGCGAGATGGTGCCAGTAGTTCTTTAGAGACTCTCCAAGCCTCGCCGTTGCAAATTGAATTGAGAAGTCCCCTGCACGGGATCCGCCAGCCCCTTCCAATTCATAGTCGGAAGAGAAAATCAAAGCCTTATACGGGGATTTTACGGACAGAAGCTTCTCGAAATCGTGCTCGACTAGGCCCCATTGCGGGTTACCTCCATACTGGTCAGTGCCCCATTCACTTTCGCCAGCCAAGAGCACTCTTTGTCCGAGGTCCTTCTCCTCCCAGGTAAAGTCGACAAGAAATTCCCCCTTACTGGATGTCGGATCGGGTGGACGCATGTAACAGCGGCTTGGGCAAATTGCCTTCAAACGGCTGCGGATCGAGTTCGTCCACTCCTTGTTCGAATCATCAAGAGACATCGGCGGCGCGGCCCCAGCAACAAATCTCTCGACGAGGCTCTTTGCAATCTCACGTCTTATTTCATGATTCGCTTCGTCGAAACCCCTACACCCAAGAGGAATATCAACCCTTTCATCGCTCATAAGACCGAAAGTCCTTTCGGCCGTCAATCTTACACCCACGGGCTCAGCCAATCTGCGAGCTTCGACCGCCTCATTCCTTCATAAACTCCACCACCCTTGGAGCGATTTGCGCCGCGCACTGCTCCGGCGCCAGGTGCCCGCAGCCCGGCATCACGTCAAACTCGGATTGCGGAATCAGCCTGTGCATCGTCTCTCCCTGGTCGACCGGTGTAATCCTGTCCTCCGCGCCCCATACAATCAACACCGGCATTTTCAATTGCGGCAGCAGGCTGTCGGTTGCGTCCTGACCGGTAAGCATGGTGTTCATCGCGCGACGTATGATCCACGCCCGATGGCTCGACACGCGCAGTATATCCCGCGCAACAAATGCCGGCCACTTCGGCGGCTGCGGCCACAGCAGCGCATCCAACTGATCCAACTCAGCCGGAGTGTTGGGCGTGAATAGGCGAATTTCCCACTTGGGCAACACGAAGATGCCGGCCGAATCGAACAGCATCAGCCGCGTCACCCGCTCCGGGTGCGCGGCGGCCACGTGTTGCGCAATTGCGCCGCCCATCGACCAGCCGCCCAGGCAAACCTGCTTCAGGCCCAGCGCATCCAGAAAGTCCACCACCACAGCCGCTTCATCACGAACAGAATATGAAAAATCCGGCGGCTTTTCGCTGCGCCCATAGCCGATCAAGTCCGGTAAATACACGCGAAATCCAGCTTTAGAAAGGTAGGGCGCCAGATTGCGCCAATCCTCGGCTCGGCTGCCCAGCCCATGCACCAGCACCACCACTCGCCCATCCGCCGGTCCCTCGGTCTCGTAATGCATGCGATGGCCGGCAACCGTCACCTGGTGGTTCTCAACTCCGGAAAGGCAATCCCGCACGTACATCGATTCGTTGAAGTAGCTGACCGGCCGCTCCCAGAAACCCACTCCGGCAACCACTACCACCAATCCCGCAGTCCACAGCAGCCTCTTCGCTACAGCGTGTTTCATAAATGACCGCGGCATCTGCGTGAAATCCCCCAGGGGTTAAAACCCCGTTTCTTTCCTGCCCTTTTCGGCACGACTGAAGTCGTGCCCTGTTACAAAACTCTCAGGGATCCAGGCTGAAACTAGTTTTTCAGCGGCCGCTGAAGTCGTGCCCTGACACAGAGCGGGTCTTTGGAACGTGCACTAGTCTCGACGGCCCTCCGAGTCTTTCTCGATTGAAGTCGTGCTCTGAAACAGAGCGGGTCTTTGGAACATGCTCTAGTCTCAACGGCCCTCCGCATCCTTCTCAATCCCACGCGCCCTTTGCCAGCCTGCCTCAATCACCCGCACAGTCACCGGATCAAGCTTCAACGCGCTATGGCTATTCCACTCTGCCCGCTCCACCCAGCGCACTGCTTCCGCATCCGAAGCTTCCTTCAACTCCCCGCTCACCACGCGACAAAGATAATCCGCAATCACATAATGGTAGCGGACGCGCTCTCCGTCCCGATGAATCCTGTCCAGCAACTCGACCAGTTCCACCGGCTGCACGGTCAGGCCTGTCTCTTCCCTTACCTCGCGCACTACGCCCTCGCTCAGTGACTCGCCCACCTCCAACATGCCGCCCGGCAGCGACCAATGGCCTTTCAGCGGCTCGCTTCCACGGCGCACCAGCAGCACACGGCCCTTATCCACCACCACCGCGCCCACTGCTACGAGGGGCGCATCAGGATATTCGCGCCGCATCTGGCCTCCTTCCGCCTCCATTCTCTATCTGGAGCGTGTTTCATGGATCGCAGCGAGAGACTAGTCGGAGTCCCTCAGGGGCTAAAGCCCAAGGATTTCTGGTCCGTTTTCGGCACGGCTGAAGTCATGCCCTGACACAAGACAGATTTATCAAACAGGCTCTATCTACAATAGAGCCCTTGACGCCAAGCCGCGCAATCGCATCCGGGGGCTCAGTTCTCCGCACTCATTCCCGCCCGCCCGCATCTTTCTGCCCGCGCTATCATCGAACAGATATGGGTAAGCTCGATGTCTGAATTCACGCTGCGCATCGAAAACATGCATTGCGGCTCCTGTATCCGCCGCGTCAGCCAGGCATTGGCCTCCACAGACGGCCTCAAGGTCAAGGAGGTCCGCGTCGGAGCTGCCCGGCTGAGTTCAACACTGAACCCTGCGCCGATCCATCTGGTGGATCTGGCTTTGGCCGCGCTGGCCAAGGCAGGTTACCCGGCGCGACTGGAAGACTAGGTGACCGCGCCCGCAACTGAATCCCTCACGCTCCCGGTGCTGGGCATGACCTGCGCTTCCTGCCAGCACCACGTCGAAGAGGCTCTGCGTTCGACAGCCGGAGTCCAATCCGCTCGCGTCGATCTGATGGCCAATCGCGCAAGCGTAGTGTTCGACCCGGCCGTTGCAGCTCCTCAAGCTCTCATCGACGCTATTCGCGCCGCCGGCTACGACGCTGTGCTTCCCCGCACCGATGTTCCCACCGCGAAGTCTTTAACCGACGATGCATTCACAATTTCAGCCGCAAGGAGGGCCTGGGCGACGTTGGCAGCGGGCGCCGTTGCCATGTTCCTAGCTATGCCGCTCGATTCCGCAATGGGTCCGCTTGACCATTTCTTGATGCGCCTTGCTCCCTGGCTCTATGCCCTTTCGCCTGACTTCTTGCGCGGGTTTCTGCTGGCGATGACGGCCATCGTCGTGGTGTGGGCCGGGCACGGTATCTACCTCAATGCGGTCCGAGCCCTCCGTCACGGCTCAACCAACATGAATACGCTGGTGAGCCTGGGAACCAGTGTGGCCTTCGCCTGGTCTGCGTATGCCACGATCTTTCCCGCCCCCGGTCGCCAGGTCTACTTTGACGCGGTTTTACTGATCATCGGATTTCTGCTTTTGGGCAAGAGCCTTGAAGGCCGCGCCAAGCGCCGCGCCCTTGCTGCGCTCGACTCGCTCGCCCGTCTTCGTCCAGTCAGGGCGCGCCGCATTCTCGACGGCATTCAAACCGTTGTGCCGCTCGAAGAGATAAAGCCCGGCGACAGCGTTCTGGTCCTACCCGGCGAACGATTCCCGGTGGACGCGGTCATCCTTGCAGGCCGCACATCCGTCGACGAATCCATGCTCACCGGCGAACCCACACCCCAACCCCGCGATCCCGGCGGCCGCGTTCTTGCAGGGTCCCTCAACTACGACGGCGCCGTCACTTGCCGCGCTCAATCGCTCGGCGAGGCTACTGTGCTTGCCCAAATAACCCGCATGGTCCTCCAGGCGCAGTCCTCCCGCGCGCCCATGGAGCGCCTGGCCGACCGCGCCAGCTCCATCTTTGTCCCCATTGTGCTGGCACTCGCGGCCATCACCTTCGCTGTCTGGCTCATCGCCGCCCACTCGCTCCCAATGGCGCTCGAAAACACCGTTGCCGTGCTGGTGGTCGCCTGCCCCTGCGCCATGGGCCTCGCAGTCCCCGCCGCTCTCACTGTTGCCGTCGGACGCGGGGCACAACTGGGCATCCTCTATAAGGGTGGAGAGGCTCTTGAACGCCTCACCCACCTGGACGTAATTGTTCTCGACAAGACCGGCACGCTCACCGTGGGCCGGCCAGTGCTGGCCGGGATTCACTCCCTTACTTCCCGCCCGGCCGACGATTTGCTCCGCATAGCCGCCGCAGCCGAGGAGCAATCCAACCATCCGTTGGCGCACGCCGTTGTTGACCAGGCACGCGCCCTTGGGCTGACCTGGCAACCTGCGCAGAACCTGCAAATCTTCCCCGGCCGCGGCCTGTCCGCCACGATAGAGGGCCAGGAATGCCTTCTTGGCAACAAGCTACTGTTCCGGGAGCTTGTTGTGCTGTTGCCCGCCGAGACGCTAGCCCCGGAAGCCGGCGTCACACGAATGTGGATGGCGCTCGACAGCGTCCCCGCCGGCTACTTCGATGCCCGCGACGCGCTCCGGCCCGATTCCGCCAAGGCCATCGCCGCGCTGCGCCGCCTTGGATCAGGCAATGCCGGCCTCCGCGTCCTCATGCTCACCGGCGACACTGCGGACGCAGCCGCTCCGATTGCCGAACAGGCCGGAATCAGCGAAGTTGAAGCCGGTCTCGACCCCGCAGGCAAGCTGACACGAATTCGCGCCCTGCAAAAAGACGGCCTTCGCGTAGCCATGGTAGGCGACGGCATCAATGACGCCGCGGCCCTTGCCCAGGCCGATGCCGGCATCGCCATGGGCTCGGGCGCCGATCTGGCCCAGGAAGCCGGTGACGTGCTGCTGCTCCGCGCCGAACCCTCTGCCATCCACGATGCCCTCCGCCTGGCCCACGACACCCTCCGCATCATGCGCCAGAATCTTTTTTGGGCCGTGGGTTACAACCTGCTCGGCATTCCCCTCGCCGCCGGCCTGCTTTACCCCAACTTCCACCTGCTGCTTACCCCGTGGCTGGCCGCCGCCGCCATGGCCCTCAGCTCCGTCTGCGTTCTTGCCAACAGCCTCCGTCTGCGCAATTGGCAGCCCAATAGAGTTACGGCGCAGCATGGAACGATAGACTAGAGGCGGAGCCGGCCCGTGCGCATCCTTACCCGTTACATCCTCGGTGAAATTCTCTCCCACACGCTCATCGGATGCGCGCTGTTCACCTTCATCCTCTTTATGCGGGAGCTGCCCAATATCCTGAATATGGTGGTCCGCAACAGTTCCGCCTTCACGAGCGTGTTTGAAGTTGTCCTTTTCCTGCTGCCCAACTTTTTCATGGTTACCATTCCCATGGCGGTGCTGGTGGGCGTGCTGCTGGGGCTGAGCCGCCTGGCCGCAGACAGTGAAATCGTTGCCATGCGCGCCTCTGGCTTGGGGATCGGCTACTTTGTTCGCGTAGCCACCATCGTCGCCGTCGCAGGAACTCTTCTCGGCCTGTTCAACTCGCTTTACGTCGCCCCGCGCGCTAATCAACGCATTCTGGACCTGGACAAAACCCTTGCCTCGCAGGCCACTTACGAAATCCAGCCACGCGTGTTTTATGAGGACTTCAAGAACACTGTCCTCTACGTGCAGGATGTGCGCTCCGGAACCGGCGCCGCCAACTGGCGCCAGGTCTTCATGGCCGACATCACTGACCCCGGCTCTCCCAAAATCACCACAGCAGCCTCCGCGACGGTCGTCAGCGACTCCACCCAGGAACTGCTGATGCGGCTGCGGAACGGAACCGAGCATGACCCTGTCGCTGGACACCCGGAACAGTACAACATCTCCACTTTTGTCGTCGACGATCTGCCCTTCGCCGCCAGCCAGCAGAACGAAGGCCACCTGGGGCGTCTCGACACTCCAATCCTCGCCCTGCCGATGAAGGAGCTGATTGAACACACGCACGGGCCTGACGGGAAGCGATTCCTTATCGAGCTGAACAAGCGCTTCGCCTATCCCGTCGCCTGCCTGGTACTCATGCTGGTCGGCGTTCCTCTCGGCGTCACCTCCCGGCGCGGCGGCAAAAGCTCCGCGTGGGTGTTTACAATCCTGCTGGTCATTCTCTATTACTCGCTATCGCTTATTGGCATTGCCCTGGGTCGCCAAAACTGGATTCCCACATTCCTCGCCGTTTGGTCGGCAAACATTCTCTTTGCCGTTGGCGGCCTCTTCCTGCTTTGGCAAATGTCCAGCGGCAGCCAGGCATTCAGCTTCATGGCCGCATGGACTGCGCGCACACCAAAGACCAAACCCGCCAATACCGCCAAACCGCAGGGCGCGTCCTTTGGCGGGCTGCTCGCACGGTTTCATGCTCGGCCCCGCCGCAAAGTTTCCCACGGCGTATTTCCCCGGATCCTCGATCAATACGTAGTGCTTGAATTCCTTAACATGTTCGGGCTTGTCCTGGTCGGCTTCGTCCTGCTGATGCTGGTTTTCACGGTCTTCGATCTGCTCAGCGATATCCTGCGCAACCGCGTTGGCCTCACCGTTGTCGGCGACTACCTCATCAACCTCACCCCGCTCATGCTGTATAAACTTGCCCCACTCGCCGTCCTCATTGCGGTGCTGGTCACCTTTGGCGTGCTCAACCGCAACAGCGAGGTTATCGCCATGAAGGCTACCGGCATCAGCCTTTACCGGCTGGTGGTGCCGATCATCGCCATCGCCGCCATCCTGGCAGTCAGCCTCTTCCTCTTCGACGAGTTCTATCTGCCCCAGGCCAACAAACGCCAGGATGCCCTGCGCAACGTCATCAAGGGCAAACCTCCGCAAACCGTAACCCATCCCGAGCAGAATTGGATTTTCGGCCAGCCCCCCCGGCCCGGCGAATCCGGCCGCATCTTCTACTACCGCTTCTTCGATCCCGACCGCAACGAGTTCGGCAATATCTCAGTTTTCGAGTTCGACCCGGCCACTTTCGCCCTTACCAGCCGCATCTTTGCCGCCAAAGCTGTCTGGGACAATGGGAACGGCACCTGGCACTTCCAGAACGGCTGGCAGAACGACATCCAGGGCGACCACACCAAGAGCTTCCGCGCATTCACGCAAACGTCATTCCCTGAAATCCATGAAGACCCAGGGTACTTCAACAAGGAAAGCCTGCAGGCGCAACAGATGAATTTCGGCCAGCTCGATCGCTACATCGACGACCTGCGCCAAAGTGGCTTTGACACCATGAAGCTGCGCGTTGCCCTTTGGCAGAAACTCGCCTACCCCCTCATTGCCATCGTCATGGCTGTGCTGGCCATCCCCTTTGCGCTCTCCATGGGCCGCCGCGGCTCTCTTACCGGGATTGCCGTGGCTATCGGTGTGGCCCTCACTTATTTCGTGATTGACAGCCTCTTTGGCGCCCTGGGCAACGTCAACTACCTTCCAGCGGCACTGGCCGCCTGGTCCTCGGATATTCTCTTTGGCCTAGTAGGCGGCTATCTGCTGCTTCGGACCCCAACATAAATCGTCGCGACTCGTCAGCCTCACGCAGGCGACTTCGCGGCGCATAACTCTTCGCCCAAAGCCCGGAACGCTCCCGCGGTTTGCTCATCGGCAAATGAAAACTCAAATCCCACGCCTTTCCGCGGCTGGATATCCATCACCAGCGCAACGGTGCGATAGTCGGCATTTTTGTACTTGAAGCGGAGGTCCACCTCGGCGTAGCGCTCCAAAGTCAAATAGGCCTTTGTCGTCAAAAAGCATCCACTTTGGCTGAAGTCCGCAATCTCCCCGCGGAACATCGAACCCCGGTATCGAACCACTACTTCAGAGAATATTTCGCAGGGGCAACGGCGGTGGCGCCTGCGCTCCTCTGGCGTCGAGCCCTTCTTGGCCGTCCCCTTGTCGATGGTTTTTGAAACCTTCATCTATACTCCCTCCACTGCGGAGACGCACCCCTCAATCAGTACCCGCTATTCTCAATATCGACAGTCTCCCGAAATTCTTTATGAAATCAAATGTCCCCTGAAAACCACCCCGGCATAATCCATTACTTTCAGAGTGATGCAATTTGCCGCCCATCCACCCCACGCCACTCGGTGCCGGAGAGAACGCAATCCTGCTCCAGGCCCCTTACAGCCCCAGGCCCCTTACAATGAAACCATGCTTCGCGAACTGCGCCCCCTCTTCGTTTACATGCGACGCTACCGCTGGGGATACCTGTGGGGCAGCCTTTCCTGCATCGCCACCAATGCAGTCTGGGTATTCTTTCCTCAGGTCCTCAAGAGGGCCATTGATGCGATGGGCAACGGAGTCACCCGAAAGGGCATTCTGCTGTTCGCGGGCGAGTTGGTCGCTATCGCAGTGGTCAAAGGAATCTTCCTTTATGCTCAACGATGGATACTGATCGGCATTTCGCGGGAAATCGAGTTCGACCTGCGCAACGACCTCTTCCGGCATCTTGAACGACAGGACTCGGGCTTCTATCAACGCTACCGCACCGGCGACATCATGGCCCGCCTGACAAACGATCTCAACGCCGTCCGCATGTTGCTCGGCCCCGCCCTCATGTATAGCGCCAACACCGTCTTCTTCACCGTCGGCGCGCTGTTCTTCGTGCTTCGCAT
>Ga0182024_10001107_pt1 | contig 69815 bp, 73 predicted proteins | sample P32metaG_FD_120480 | JGI IMG/M metagenome (GOLD analysis project Ga0182024, IMG submission 120480) | Permafrost microbial communities from Stordalen Mire, Sweden - P3-2 metaG (Illumina Assembly) | ecosystem: Environmental > Terrestrial > Soil > Wetlands > Permafrost | place: Sweden: Stordalen...
AACCAGGGGGGCCCGCCCAACAAAAACCGGGGGGTCCCCCCCACGAAAACCAGGGGGTCCGCCCCACGAAAACCAGGGGAGTCCGCCCCACGAAAACCAGGGGGGTCCGCCCCACGAAAACCAGGGGGGTCCGCCCCACGAAAACCAGGGAGTCCGCCCCACGGAAACGCTACTGGACTAGCGTGGGCCCGTTGACGGCGCTGGCGGACGACGTTCGGAATTCGTATTGATGGATCTCGATCGCGGCCACCCCTTCTTCGCTGCGAACAATCCGGCCTCGGGCAACCAGCTTCAGTGCGACAGTAGCGTTGAGCTGAGCCGGCCAGTTGATGGAGATTTCCAGGCGTCTTCCCGGCAACAGGTGCCGATCGGTGGTAAACAGGACCCCGTTGCTGCTCATGTTGAGCGTTTTGCCAACGCCCACGTCATCGGTGCTTTTGCGGTTGAAAATCTTAAAGCGGACTTCCCGTTCGATGGGGAACCGGTCCGCGCCTCGGCGATCGTTTTCTTCTTTTTCCAGTCTCACAGCAGGCTCCTTACTTGCACACCCAGATTGCCGTAGCGACGGGAGGGCAACAATAGCAGAGTCTTCCTAATTTGGGGTGGTACTAAGACCCTGGAGGACGTAGTACGTTCTTGCCAACGTATCTATTACTTCTGGGGGTTCTTGCGCGACCGGATGGCTTCCAGGCGCTCGGCGATTCTTTGCTCGGCGCCGCGATTGGTGGGCTCGTAGAATCGCGTGCCGGCCAGGGATTCGGGCAGGCATTCCATATCGGTCAGGGCATCTTTGAACTTATGAGCGTGTTGATAGCCGGCGTCGTAGCCCCAACTTTTCATCAGCCCGGTGGGAGCGTTCCGCAGGTGGAGCGGGACCGGCTCGGCGCGATGATTTTCCACCGCCTCCATCACCCGGTTGAGAGCCTGGTAGGAGGCGTCGGATTTGGGAGCCGCCGCGAGATAGATGGTGGCTTGGCCCAGGGCGAGGTCGCCTTCCGGAATCCCCAGAAAGTGAACCGCCTGCTGGGCGGCGATGGTCTGCTCGAGGGCGCGCGGATCGGCCAACCCGATATCTTCGACGGCCATGCGAACCAGGCGCCGCGCAATATACATGCGATCCTCGCCGGCTTCGAGCATCCGGCCCAGCCAGTAAAGCGCGGCGTCGACATCGCTTGACCGCACGGATTTGTGCAGCGCCGATATGACGTTGTAATGCTCCTCGCCGGCCTTGTCGTAGAGCAGCATCTTGCGCTGGATCGAATCCTCGACAGCCTCGGCGGTGAGCTTGCCGTCTTTAGAAGCCGCGGCCGAAAGCTCCAGAATGTTGTAAGCGGTGCGGGCGTCGCCGTTGGCGTAGATCGCGATCTGACGAAGCAAGTCTTCCGGCGCCTCCACCCCGACGACCGGTAAAGCGCGCCCGAGCAGCCCGACGATCTCGTCCTCGGTGAGCGGCTTGAGCATGTAGACCTTGGTGCGCGAGAGCAGCGCCGAGATCACCTCGAAGGACGGGTTTTCCGTGGTCGCGCCGATCAGGATGATGTCGCCGCGCTCCACGTAGGGAAGAAACGCGTCCTGCTGGGCCTTGTTAAAACGATGAATCTCGTCGATGAAGATCAGGGTGCGGCGACCGACCCGCCGATTGCGCTCGGCGTCCGCCATGACAGCCTTGATTTCCTTGATACCGCTGAGCACGGCGCTGAAGGGAATGAAATCGCAATGCGTGAGGCGCGCAATGATTCTCGCGAGAGTGGTTTTGCCGACACCGGGCGGTCCCCAGAGAATGATGGAAGTAAGCTGATCGCGTTCGATCTGCCTGCGTAGCGGTTTGCCCGGCGCCAGGATATGCTGCTGGCCGACGAAATCTTCGAGCGTGGTGGGACGCATGCGCTCGGCTAGAGGCCGCTTGGCGTCCTCGGAGGCGCTGGCTAGCGGGTCTTGTTCAAAGAGGCTCACGAGGCAGCCATGCGTTGCTTTCTGGCGGCATAGAGAGCGATACCGGCGGCCAAAGCTGCGTTCAGCGATTCGACGCCGACGGTAGGAATACGGACGTCGATCGCTTTAGCGCGCAACCGGTCGCTCACGCCACGCCCTTCGCTGCCGACGATGAGTGCGCATCTCCGGCCGAAGTTGCACTCGCCCAGCTCGAGAGTTCCGCCGGGCATCAGGGCGAACATATCGAGCTTGCGTTGTTCTATAGCCACTAATAGCAATTGCGGATCCATGGCGGCAACCAGGGGCACGCGGAATACGGAACCGGCCGAAGCGCGCAGACATTTGGGATTGTAAGGGCTGACGGTCCCCTTGAGACAGGCCACGCCGGTGGCGCCAAACGCCTCGGCCGCGCGCAGGATCGCTCCGGCGTTGCCAGGATCCTGCACGCCATCCAGAATTACCGCCAGGCATTCTCCGCGGAACAATTGTTCGACGGTCCAACGCGGCGGGCGCACCAACGCCAGCACGCCTTGGCTGGCTTCGGTGGAGGAGAGGCTGTGGAAAAGGTCATCCGGCAGAACTACCACCCGGATCTTCTTTAAGCCGCGCACGTGGCCTTCGACCGCGGTACGCACCGACTCAGCCGCAAAAACTGTTGAAATCTCGCAATCGCTGCGCAAAGCTTCTTCGAGCAAATGGAAGCTTTCCGCGATCGAGAAGCCATCGTCGGTGGTGGTGCCGCGCAGGATCGCTTTCCGGACTTCCTTCAGCAACGGATTTCGCGGACTCGTGAGTGTTGGCATAAAGTAGAGTTTGAAGACCGGTCTCGGTCGCCTGCCAAATCTATCATGAAATGGATTGTTGCCATCGCGCTAGTGCTAGCGGTGACGGCTACGGCGTTGAAGGTCAACCAGGTGGCTGCCTCCATCCAAAGCCAGTCCACGGTTGACGAGTCCCGACGCGCCGACGCGATCATCGTGCTAGGGGCGGCCGAGTATCGCGGAAAGCCCTCGCCGGTGCTCGAGGCGCGTCTCAATCACGCGCTGTTTCTGTATCTGAAGGGCCTGGCTCCGCGCATAATTACGACCGGCGGAGCGGGCGGAGACCCGGTTTTCACGGAGGGGTCGGTGGGGCGTTCTTATCTGGCCGAGCATGGCGTCCCTCCCGAAGCGATCGTGGTCGAACGAGAAGGGGAGACCACGGCCCAGAGCGTTGCGGCGGTGGTGGAGATCATGCGCCGCATGAATCTGAAATCCGCCATCGTGGTAAGCGACGGTTATCACATCTTCCGCGTCAAAAGGATGCTGGAGTCGAGCGGGATGATGGTATACGGGTCGCCGCGTCCGTCCGTTCCGCCGGGTGGCTGGCAGGAGCAGTGGCAATATTACCGGCAGGCCGTCGGCTATTTGCTGTGGCGGGTCGGCATCAACATATGAAATTGACGGTCTTCGAGATGTACTAGACGTAATGGGTTTCCAAAGGTGGAAGAAACTTGCTCTCAACGCCTCCAAAAGAGGCAGCCGGGTGTATAGTTAATGACGCCGGGAAGCCAAAATGGAAATCCCGGGCAACTACTTTAGGAGCGAGGAAAATGAAAGACACGTGGCGGCTTATTCTCTTGCTCGGGCTGCTGCTCTCTATGAGCGCAGCGCGCGCGGATTCGATTTTAGTATCTAACCTTGGCAGCGGCACGGTCGGAGAATACACCACGTCGGGGGCTACGGTGAACGCCTCGCTGGTCTCCGGGTTGAGTAGTCCGGGGAGTATTGCCGTGTCTGGTTTCGATTTCTTTGTCGTGAACGAGTCCCCGACCAACACAATAGGCGAATACACCACGTCGGGGGGCACGGTGAACGCCTCATTGATCTCGTCCGTCACCAACCCGCATCAAATCACGGTGTCCGGCTCGGACCTGTTCGTCGCGAACGGTGACCCCGCCGACACGATCGGCGAATATACCACCTCGGGGGCCACGGTGAACGGCTCGCTGATCTCGGGGTTCAGCGGCCCCCCACATGGCGTTGCCCTGTCTGGCTCGGACCTCTTTGTCGCGACCGCGCCCGGCAGCAGTGGCACGATCGGCGAATACACGACCTCGGGGGCTACCGTGAACGCCGCGCTGATCTCGCTATCGAGCAACCCAGAGGAGATTGTGGTGTCGGGCTCGGACCTGTTTGTCGTGAGCTTTGCGACCGGCACGGTCGGAGAATACACCACGTCGGGGGCTACGGTGAACGCCTCGTTGATCACAGGGCTGAACGAACCGTATGGCATCGCGGTGGACGGGTCGGACCTGTTTATCACGAACGCGGGCGCCGGCACAATAAGCGAATACACTACTGGTGGGACATTGGTGAACGCCTCGCTGATTTCGGGGTTGGACGAACCGACGGGCATTGCAATAGAAACCTCCACGGTTCCCGAGCCTGGCAGTTTCGCACTGCTGATGCTCGGTCTTGCCGGGCTAGCATTTTGCTGGCGGAAACGCTCCGTCGCTTGAGTTACCCGCAGAATGCGCACGAATGCGACCAGGTGTAGAGAAGCCTGTAGGAATCAATCCTACACCTAGCGGAACCGGTACACGGGCGGAAACGCCCGAGGAACTTGGGCTTACGCAGAACTGGTTCGCCCACCAGTCGCCGGCTTAAACGGATTCACGCCCATCGTGCTCTTTTGGGTTCATATCCGCCGTTGCCCTCCGGAGAGTGAATAAACACGCCGCTATTGGTATCCTCGCCGGTTTTGAAATCCACCTCGAGGACAAAATTCTTGTAATTCTCCTTCGACGTCAGATAGCCGGCCGGATCGCCGCACGGGCTCAGCAAGCCGTGGGCAACTTCCCAATGTGAGATGAAACAGACCGTCTATGACACAGACCGCCTATAATTCGAACAGGGCTTGATGCGTAAGCGCGTGGCATTCGGTTCGGGAGTTCTTCTGCTCGCCATCCTGGTGACGCTGGTGGTGTGGCAGGGCTCCTTCAACCTGGACCAGTTCGCTCCTTCGAGCATCCAGCAGACCTACCTGTTCTGGGCCGTCTCGACGCTGGTCTTCATTTTGACGGTAATGCTGGGCTTCATCCTGTTCCGGACAGCGGTACGGATGTATATCGAGCGCCAGAGCAACCGGCCAGGGTCGCATATCAAGAGCAAGATGATCGGGGGAGCGCTGGCGTTGAGCGTGCTACCCGTCATCTTCCTGGTGCTGTGGAGCGTTTCGGTGTTAAACCGCAACCTGGATAGCTGGTTCAGCCGTCCGGCCCGGAGCATGAATGTGGATTTGAGCCAGGTGGGCACGGCCTTGGATCAGGTGGTTAGAGACAAACTGGGCGCGCAGGCACATTTGCTGGCCTCGCAATCGATGGCTGAGAGCGCCGATTTCTACGAGCAGTTTTGCATGGCCAACGCCATCGAGCATGCCGAGATCGAGAATCCCCGGGGCGTGAAGCGGGTCTTGTGCTCGGTACCGAAGGCGAACGACGGAGATATGTACACGGCCGAAATCGAAACCACCGCTGGGATGCTGACGCTTTCGGCCAGAACGCCGCTAAATCTGGCGGCCAAGCAGCAGGAGATAAATCGCTATGTGGCGGAATACAATCAATTGGCCGTGGACCGCAAGGCTTATCGCAGCACCTACCTGCTGCTGCTCTCGCTGATAACGCTGTTCATTCTCTTCTTCGCCATTTGGATCGCCCGCTACATGGCGTCGCAAATCAGTACGCCCATCACGGCGTTGCTCAAGGCCGCCGAGCAGATTCGCAAAGGCAACCTGGGCTATCGCGTGCACGTGAACGCCATCGATGAGATGGCCACGCTGGTGAAGGCGTTCAACGAGATGACCGAAGCTCTGGAAACCAATAGCAAAGAGCTGGAGTCGCGGCGGCGGTTCACTGAAGCGATACTCGAAAGCATCCCTACCGGCGTGATCTCGCTCACCTCCGACGGCCGCATCCAGCGCGTCAACCGGGCGCTGATGCAGATCTTCCCCGAGGAGCAAGTGTCGCGGGCGGCGCGTTTGAGCGATCTGTTCTCGCGCGAAGACACGGCCGAAATAAGGTACCTGATGAATCGTGCCCGGCGCACCGGAGTGGCGGACACGCAACTGGAGTACAAAGCCGAGCGTGGCATCCTGCACCTGGCGCTGACGGTGGCCGCGCTGGACTTACAAAGAAGCTCGGGTTATGTGCTGGTAGTGGAAGATACCAGCGAGCTGCTGCGCGCCCAGAAGGCCGCGGCCTGGCACGAAGTGGCGCGCCGCGTCGCGCACGAAATCAAGAATCCGCTGACGCCCATCTCTCTGTGCGCCGATCGCATCGCCCGCCAGCTCGACCGCGCCGAGCAAACGCCGGAAACGCGCCGAATCCTACGGGAATGTTCGGTTACTATCGCGAGCGAAGTGGAGAGCGTGCGCACGCTGGTAGACGAATTCTCGCAATTTACGCGTTTCCCGCGGGCCCAGCCCGTGGTTTCCGATCTCAACGAAATAGTGGACAAGGCCCTCTCCGTCTTTGACGGACGCCTGGAGGGGATCCGGGTGGATAAGCAGCTCGCCGCTACGCTGCCGGCCGTCTGCATCGATCGCGAGCAGTTCAAGCGGGTGGTGGTGAATCTGGTGGATAATGCCGCCGAGGCTATGCAGGATTCGTTCCTGAAGGCGCTTTATATCGGCACACGCGCTACCGATGCCGATTCAGTGGAGCTGGTGGTGGCGGACACCGGCTGCGGCGTTTCGCGTGAAGACAAAGAGAAGCTCTTCCTGCCGTATTTTTCCACCAAAGGCCGTGGGACGGGTCTCGGACTGGCGATCGTGAATCGTATCCTGGCCGATCATGACGCCACCATCCGCGTGGAAGATAACACCCCGGCCGGAGCCCGCTTCATTATCGAGGTGCCGACACTGGCTGCGTCCGATCGCGAGGCCAGGGCCGAACTGCTTGCCGCGGAGAGTCGATCTTGAAGGCGGCCCGAATTCTGATCGTCGACGACGAGCCGCTGATCCGGCAGTCACTCTCGGGAGTGCTGGAGGACGAAGGTTATCAAACCCACGCGGTCGAGTCGGGCGAAAAGTGCTGCGAGGAGCTGCGCCACACGGCCTACGATCTGGTGCTGCTGGATGTCTGGCTGCCCGGCATGGATGGCCTGGAGACCTTGGCGCGGGTACAGGAAATTCCGTTTGCCGACCGTCCGGCAGTGGTGATCATATCCGGGCACGGCACCATCGAGACCGCCGTCAAAGCTACCAAGCTGGGCGCCTTCGATTTCATCGAAAAGCCGCTGACCATCGAAAAAGTTTCGGTGGTGGCTAAGAATGCGCTGCAGCAGCACCGTCTGGAAGTGGAACTGGAGCGATTGAAGGGAGACGGCCGGCAGCGGCTGCAAATCATCGGCGATAGCGTGTCGATGAAGGCCCTGCGCCAACAGCTCGCGCTGATGGCCGCCACCAATGGCCGCGTGCTGATTTACGGCGAGAGTGGAACCGGCAAGGAACTGGTGGCGCATGCCATTCACGGCAGCAGCCAACGGGCTTCGGAAGCCTTCGTGGAAGTGAACTGCGCGGCCATCCCGGAAGATCTGATCGAGAGCGAGTTGTTCGGACATCGCAAGGGCAGTTTCGCGGGCGCGGTGGAAGACAAGATCGGCAAGCTGCAGAAGGCTCACGGGGGAACGCTGTTTCTCGATGAAGTCGGCGATATGAGCCTGAAGACCCAGGCCAAGGTGCTGCGCTCGCTCGATGAGCAGCGCTTCGAACCGGTCGGCGCGGCGACTTCGATCCAGGTGGATGTGCGCGTAGTGGCGGCCACGAACAAGAACCTGGAGGACGAAATCGACCGTGGGAATTTTCGCGAAGATCTTTTTTATCGCCTGAACGTGATTCCGTTTTCGGTGCCGCCGCTGCGTGAGCGCATCGAAGATATTCCGCTGCTGGCCGATCATTTCCTGAAGGAATTCACGCTGGCCTACGGGCGCAAGCCCAAGGAACTGACGGCCGAGGCGTTTGATGTGCTCCAGCTGCATCGCTGGCCCGGCAACGTTCGCGAATTGCGGAATCTGATGGAGCGCATCGTGATCATGAATCCGCAGGTGCGCATCGACGCGCGCCATATCCCGCTCAATCCAGCCAAGCGTGCGATCTTCGAACGGCCTGTCGAACGCTTCGGAAGCCTGCACGACGTGCGGGCGGCAGCCGAACGCGAATACATCCTCAAGACGCTCGACGAGACCCGGGGAAATGTGAGCCGTACGGCTGAGATGCTGGGTCTGGAACGCAGCAATCTATACCGGAAAATGAAGGCGCTGGGGATCGTGCCGAAAGAGTAGGAGTACCATTACTGGGAAGTTTTCCAGCGCTGCGCTATGCAAGAGTTGCTGTATACTGTCCAAAGCCAGGAGGTAAAAACAGAACAGATGCGACTAAGTTTTAGTCTTTCGCTCATTCCCGCGATGCTCGCTTTGGTCGCCGGTGTTTGTTTGGCCGGCCCTATAACTTACCAAATAACGGATGTGAGTCCAATCCCTGCCGGTCCTATTGGTATAGACGGCGCGACCGTGGCTGGGACGATCGAAACGGATGGCACGATCGGCGCGCTTGCCACGGGAAATATCGTCGCATGGAACATACTGTTGACTGATGGAATCGGCAACTCGTTCGACCTCACGAACGGAAACTCTGCTGCCACGGCCACTGGAACCGCGCTCACAGCGACGCCAACCAGCCTTTTATTTAATTTCGATACGCCGAACGATGGTGGACTGGGTTATTTCCAAATCGTGGATTCCTCCAACGGATGGGGCTGGTTTCTCTCCGGTCCGAACGGCTCAGCGCTGGAGGGGATGTTGTCGAACACTGCAGCGAACGGTCTCGATGCGGGGCTCGCCTCTTTAGACCCACAGCCGATCACGCTCGCCACGACAGTTCCCGAGCCGGCCAGCCTCCTTCTTTTCGGTGCGGGCCTCGCAGTGATAGGTGTTCTTCGGCGTTTCGCGCTCTGACTCCTAGCCTTTGTACGAGATCCGCTAGATTTTGTGACCGCCATCGTCAGAGACCAGGATACTGCCGTCGGGCAGTTGCATAATGGCGACCGGCCGTCCCCAGACATCGGGCGACTCCGGTGAAATCCTCCATCCCGTGAGGAAATCGCGCACCGGCGCACTCGGTTTCCCGTCCTTGAACGGAATAAATGAAATTTCGTAGCCCACTCGCTTGGCGCGGTTCCAGGAACCATGCATGGCCAGAAAAGCTCCGCCTTGATATGCGGCCGGGAACTGCTTTCCGGTGTAGAAAAGGAAATCGAGGACCGCTACATGGGACTGCAGCAGAACGTCGCCGGGAATGGTCTTCGCCACCAGGTCGGGCCGCTCGCCTTTATGGCGTGGTTCCTCGTGAGGGCCAGCGTAAGCGTAAGGCCAACCGTAGAAGGCGCGCTGCTGGATGTGAGTGAAAAAGTCGGGCACCAGGTCATCGCCCAGCGCAACACGCTCTGTACACCAGCCCAGAGCGTGTTGGTGCCGGGATACCAGTGCAGGCCGATGGGATTGCGGGTTCCCGAAGCGTAAATCTCGTGGCCGCTCCCATCCGGATTGAAGCGATTGATAGCGGCGCGCATCGGATCTTCGCCGGTGTCAATATTTGAGCCCGAGCCGATTCCGACATAGAGCTTCTCGCCCTTGGAATCGAACAACAGGCTGCGGGTCCAGTGGCCGGAAGTAAAATCTTTCAGGGAAGCGATCTCCTGGCCGGCTGTCGCAGCATGGCCTTGGGGTCATACTTATAGCGCTTGATGGAGGTCCGCTCACCGACATACAAATAGTCCTTCCAGATCGCCAATCCGTAGGGACGGTCGAGACCGTCCAGCATCTTCTTTCTCTCCGGATCTTTACAGCTCTTGCTCTTGGCTACCAGAACGTAAACCGCGCATGGTGGATTTCATAGCCTCTCTGCGGATGTAGCGTGCTGTCGGCATTCCTCTTACTCGTGGTAAAAGGGAATCAGCTTTGAATTCACCGGTATCGAAGTTCGAAGAGGCAGTGGAGGCGATCGTCAGCGGCGATCTGCCGGCGCTCGAGAAGCTGTTGAGCGAAAACCCGGATCTGGTGAGCGTCCGGTCGACGCGGGAACATCGCTCGACACTGCTTCATTACGTTTCGGCGAACGGCGTCGAGGATTTCCGGCAGAAGGCGCCGAAAAACATTGTCGCGATCGCCAAGCTGCTGCTCGATGCCGGCGCTGATGTGAATGCGGAGTCGGATGCTTATGGCGGCCGGTGTACGACGCTCGGATTGACGGCGACCAGTTGCCATCCGGAAAACGCCGGGGTCCAGATCCCGCTGATGGAATTGCTGATCGACCGGGGCGCAATTATCGATGGGCCGGATGGATACAGCGGGGTCAATGGCTGCCTGCATAACGGGCGGGGGCAAGCGGCCGAGTTCTTAGCGAATCGCGGCGCGCGCTTAGACCTGGAAGGAGCGGCCGGAGTGGGGCGGCTGGACGTCGTCCAAAGCTTTTTCGCCGGCGATGGCAGGCTGAACCCACCAGCGACGCCGGAACAGATGAAGGACGGATTCGCCTGGGCCTGTGAATTCGGCCGAATCAGCGTGGTCGAGTTTCTCTTGCAAAAAGGAATGCCGGCCGGCGCTAAGATTCGGCGCGGAGAGACCGGCCTGCATTGGGCGGCTTACGGAGGGCACTCCGCCATCGTCCAGCTGCTGCTCGACCGAGGCGCTCCGATCGACGTCAAAGACGATCGTTACGATGGCACTCCCCTGGATTGGGCGCTGCACGAGGGGCGTACCGACAGCCGCATGATTGCGGCTCTTAAAGGCGAGTTTGAGGTAGTTTTCGCGGCTCTTGAGAACTATTTTGCGGGTATCCCGCAGGCCCCCCCATCCGAGTGTGGCCGTCGCGCGGCCTTCCAACTCTTTATAAATCGTGAAGAAATGCTCGATTTCGTGCCGGATGTGCGTGAAGATCTGATCGATATTGCGGACCTCGTCGTAGCGGGGATTGCCGTCGGGTACGGCCAGGATTTTCTGATCGTGTTTCTTGCGATCGATCATCTTCAGCATGCCGATCGGCGGGACTTCGATCAGGCATCCAGAAAAACTCGGTTCTTCAACCAGTGCATCACATCCAGCGGATCGCCATCCTCTGATATGGTGCCCGGAATGAACCCGTAGTCGCCTGGATAATGAACCGGAGAATAGAGTGTACGATCCAGCCGGAAGAGGCCCGATTCAGCATCGTATTCGTACTTATTGGTGGAGTTTTTCGGGATCTCCACCACCATCCGGACGAGTTTGGGGAAGTGGAGGCCGGGGTCGAGATCGTACAGGCTGGTCGCCATTGTTTCAAGGCTACCAGGCGTAGCGGCGCCCTGGTAAAACGTTCAGGAGCGGCAGGTAATCGAAAAAAGTCCTTGCATTCCTTTAAAGAGTCGTGTCAAAATCTCTCAAGGCCAGAAGTGGTCCAAAGTGGTCGAAAGTGGATGAAAAGCTCAAGCCGACGCCAGTGGAGCCCCCTCGCGGGTCGGTTTCCGCTCATGTCGACGACAAGGGCCGGCTTAAACTCCCCGTCAACTTCCAGGAGTATCTGGGAGCGATTGGGGATGACAAGTTGTACGTGACGAGCGTGGACGACCGCATAACTAGAATCTACCCGATTTCGGTGTGGCAGCAAAACGAAAAAATTCTGGAGGAGTTAGCCACGTCGGATCCGGATGCGGCCGAGGCTCTGTTTTTTGTCACCAACGACTACGGCGCCGAGGCGAAAGTGGACCCCCAAGGCCGCGTGACTTTGCCGACCGATCTGCGGCGCGCGATGACGCTGGAGAACCAGGAAGTACGGTTGGACTGGTCGCAGGGCGCTATCAACATCTATTCGAAGGCCGAGTACGAGGCGCGCAGGCGGCGGGCGAAGGAAGGGCTGGCCGACAAGTTGAAGGCTGCGAAGTTGAAGGGATTCAAGTAGTGGTTATGTATGCACGTCCCGGTAATGGTCGGCGAATGCCTGGAATACCTGGCCGTGCGTCCGGACGGAATCTACCTGGACGCGACCGCGGGTTTAGGCGGGCATACCGCGGCGATTGCGGGGCGTCTGGAGCGCGGATTTGTGATCGCCAACGACCGGGATGCGGAATCGCTCGAGATGGCGAAGCGCAATACGGCGGAATGGGCGGACCGGATTCGTTACCACCAGGGATCTTTTTCGGAGCTACGCTCGGCCCTGACGGCGTTCGGGGTAGAACGGGTGGACGGGCTGCTGGCCGATCTGGGCGTAAGCCGCTATCAGCTTATGGAGCCGGAACGCGGATTTTCGTTGATGGCCGAGGGCCCCTTGGATATGCGTATGGATCGCAGCCAGGGCACGACCGCGGGAGAGCTTGTCAATTTTGCAGCAGAAAAGGAATTGGCCGACTTGATTTATCGATTCGGCGAAGAAAGGAGGTCGCGGAAAATCAGCAGAGCAATCGTTCGGGCGCGGCCCATACACACTACCGCGCGCTTAGCGCGAGTGATCGAGGAAGCCGTGCCCCGGACGAGCAAGCTGCATCCGGCTACGCAGACATTCATGGCGTTGCGGATGGCAGTGAACGACGAGCAAGGCGAGTTGGACCGGCTGTTGTCAATTGCGCCGGATCTGGTCCGGAGCGGGGGAAGAATCGTCATCCTTTCTTTCATGTCGCTCGAGGACCGCAAAGTGAAGCAGAGCTTGCAGGCCCTGGCGCGCGCGGGCAGAGCGGTTACGCTCACCAAGCACGTGGTCAGGCCGGCACCAGAAGAAACGAGAGATAACCCTCCCTCGCGGAGCGCGAAACTCCGCGCCGTGGAGATGAGGCAGTGAAGAAGAAAACATGGCAACCCTGGCAACCATATTAGATCGATTCGCAGCGCCGAAGAACTTCGAGCAACCAGCGCCGCGGGCTCGCGTGCTGGAGGAGGTGGACCCGTTTCAGGTTCCTTCTTTCCCCAACGAAGACGTTTATTTTTATGTGAAGCACATCAATAATGCACAGGTGCTGCGCGAATCAGATCCGGCGGCACGCAAGGTTTGCTGGCGGCTGATCGGAACCTCGTTTGCGATCGCGGTAGTGGTGATCGGACTGCTTCTTCCCACGCTTTACGGACTGATCGCCGGATATCGGATGGAAGCTCTACGGCAAGAGCGGCAGCGTCTGGATCTGGACCGCGCATCGCTCGAACTGGCCGAGGCGAAGCTGCTCAGCCCGGCCCGTTTAGAAGAACTGGCGAGGATCCAGCAATTCATCGATCCGGCGCCGCAGAAAGTCGTGTACCTGGATAACAAGTCGGAGCAGAAGCTGGCGCAACGTTAGGCGCGCGGCACGAGATCAGGTTGAGGATCAGGAATGGACAAGCTGGCGACAAGGCGAGTATACATGCTGGCACGCCTGGCATTCGTCTGGGCGCTGCTGATCGCCGGCCGCCTGATCCAGCTTCAGATCGTCCAGCACGGCGAATATCAGAGGCTGGCGCAGCAGCAACAGGAAAAAATCGTGGGACTGCAGGCTGCCCGCGGGCCGATCGTCGATCGATTGGGACAGCGGCTGGCCATGAGCTTGCCAGTGGAATCGGTATGCGTCGATCCGTTGAAGGTGCCGGACCGCGCGGTGGCTGCCGAGATTCTTTCGAAGATACTCGATGTAGACGCCAAAGATCTGCTCCGGAATCTGCAGTGGGCCGTCGACAACCGGCGCGGCTTTCTGTGGGTGAAGCGCAAAGTCACGCCCGAGGAAGCGGCGCGGCTCAGGGACTTGAAACTCGAATGGGTCGAGTTCCGCACCGAAAGCCAGCGCTTCTATCCCAACAAAAAGCTGGCGGCTCACATCATCGGCGGGGTGGATTTTTCCGAAAAGGGGAACGGCGGCGTCGAGCAGACGCTGAACGAAGAACTGCAAGGGTTGGATGGCGAGCTGCGAGTGACTTCCGACGTCCAGAAACGCGGATTCGAGACGAAAGTCGCGAGCGAGCCGCAAGCCGGCCAGCAGATCCGGCTAACTCTGGATTCGCGCATCCAATTTGTGGCCGAGCGGGAGTTGAAGAAAGCGATCGAAGCGCACCATTCGAAATCGGGCAGCATCGTGGCGATGGATCCAAAGACCGGTGACATTCTCGCTTTGGCGAACTACCCGACTTATGACCCGAATGAATTGCCCACGGACGGCGACCTGGCGGCCCGCGAGAATCTGGCGGTAACGGCCCCCATCGAGCCGGGCTCGGTGTTCAAGGTGATCACTCTCTCGGCTGCGCTGGAGACTACTCATCTGCGGCCGGAGACGATCATCAATTGCGGCGGCGGGAGCATCACGCTGTTTGGACGAACGATCCACGATCACAACCGGTATGGGTCGCTTTCGATGGAAGATGTGCTGGCGCGATCGAGCAATATCGGGGCCATCAATATCGGTCTCACGGTCGGGCAGACCAAGATGTACGAGTATCTCCGGCGCTTCGGCTTTGGGAAGCGGACGGGAGTTCCATTGCCCGGCGAGTCGTCTGGAATGGTTCGGCCGTTGAAGCGCTGGGAGAAAACCTCTATCGGTTCAGTTGCTATGGGTCACGAGGTGGGAGTGACGACACTGCAACTTGCGCAGGCGTGTTCGGTGATAGCAAACGGCGGTTTTCTGGTCAAACCCCGATTGACGCTGGACACGCCCGTAGCGCAGCCCATGCGGGTTCTGAAGCCCGAGACCGCCTTCACCATGCGCCGGATGATGGAGGGCGTGATGATCAAGCCCTACGGCACCGGCCACAAATACGCGCGCCTGCTGGAATACACGTCCGCCGGAAAAACGGGAACCGCGCAGATTTACAACTATCGCACTCATCAGTACACGCATATGTACAACGCGTCCTTCATGGGCTTCGCGCCGGTGACGAATCCGGCCATCGTGGTGGTGGTCACGGTGAACGGCACCGAGGGAGAGAGCGGCTACGGAGGCCCGACTTCAGGGCCCGCGTTTCGAGCGGTTGCCGCCGCCGCGCTGCGAATGATGGATGTTCCCAAAGATTTGCCCGAAGCAGTACCGTCCCAGGGCGCCGATCAGGCCGATGAAAATGACGTCTCGATCGCCGACCTTGGTTCTTCCATCCCTCCCCCGCTGGTCCAAGCGGGAGATGCCGTCGCCGCCGACGACCGACCGGTGGCTTCCGCAAATAGCGCTCTGGACCAGCGGACTTTTTTAGCGAAAGGAGTGACGGAACCTTCCCACGATCTGGCAGGGCCGCAGGTACCGAACTTTCAGGGTAAGACGATGCGGGACGTAATCGAGCAATCGGCCGCGCTGGGAATGCCGGTGGAATTTACGGGGAGCGGAATCGCGCGCGGGCAGTTTCCAGAGCCGGGCGCCATCTTGCCGCTGGGGCAATCGATACGGATTCAGTTCGGCCGCTGAGGGCGCCGCCATGACGCTCGAAGAGATCCTCAAAGGGGTTCGGCTCCGAAGAGGGCTGAGCGAGGATCTGCGCAAAATGCAAATAGCGGGGCTGGAGTACGATTCACGGCGCGTGGAGCAGGGATTCCTGTTCTTCGCCTTTGCCGGCGCGCGCGCCGATGGCCGCGAATTCGCTCAATCCGCGATTGAGAAGGGGGCGGCGGCAGTGGCCAGCGAGCTTCCCGCACCTGCGGGCTTTCCAGGAACCTGGATCGAAGTGGAGCACGGACGCCAGGCGCTGGCGCTAGCCTCGCGCAATTTTTACGGCAAACCGGACGAGCGGCTGGGCCTGACCGGCGTCACCGGCACGAACGGAAAAACCACCACAACTTACTTGATCGATTCAGTATTGCGATCAGCAGGCAAGACCACCGCCATGGTGGGCACGATCGAATACCGGCTGGCGGGAGAAATCCGCACCGCGGTGAATACCACGCCCGAGTCTTTGGATCTCTATCGCATTTTCCATACACTGGAACAGGCCGGCGGCACGCATGCCACAATGGAAGTTTCGTCCCACGCTCTCGCGCTGGGCAGAGTTTACGGCATTACGTTTCACACCGCGGTATTCACGAATCTCACCCGGGATCATCTCGATTTCCATCAGACGATGGAGAATTATTTTGCGGCCAAGCAACTCCTGTTCGCGCCGGAGGGCGCCCGGCCACCGCGCTGGGCCATCATCAATAGCGACGATCCTTATGGGGCGAAGATTCAGCCTCCGCAAGGGACTCAAGTGCTGCACTACGGCTTTGGCGAAAATGCGGATTTGCAAGTATCCGGACTCGAGATGAATTTCGAGGGATTGCGGATGACCGTCGAGCATGGCCGGGATAAAGTGAAGCTTAACTCGCCCCTGGTTGGCAAAATTAACGCTTACAATATTCTGGCGGCGTGCGGAGCGGCGCTGAGTTACGGTTTCGATTGGAAGACGATTGCCGCGGGAATCGCCGAATGCAGGCGCGTACCAGGACGCTTCGAAAGCATCGAGGAAGGCCAGCCGTTCATGGTGGTGGTGGACTATGCGCACACCGACGATGCGCTGCGCAACGTGATTTCGGTGGCGCGCGAACTGCGTCCCAAACGGGTTATTACGCTATTCGGATGCGGCGGGGACAGAGACCGTTCCAAGCGTCCGTTGATGGGAATGGCGGCGGGGGAAGCCAGCGATTTTGTGGTGCTAACGTCGGATAATCCACGCTCGGAGGATCCGCTCGGAATAATGAACGATGCCTTGGTGGGCCTACGGCGTTTCGACACGCCGCACGTGGTTGAACCCGACCGGGAAAAGGCTATCCGGATCGCGCTGGATGCGGCCAGGCCCAGCGATATTGTGATTCTGGCTGGGAAAGGGCACGAACCGTATCAAGTCCTGAAAGATCGCGTCATACACTTTGACGACCGGGAAGTGGCGAGTGCGGCTCTGCGCGATCTGGGGTTTGGGAGACATTAGTGGCTGGTGAATGGTGGAGTTCACGGTGCAGGAGATTGGCGAGGTGATGGGCATTCGAGTGGCGATCGGAGCTCGAACCGCTATAGATGCGCGGATCACCGGCTGGAGTGTCGACTCTCGAACTGTAGCGCAGGGCGACCTGTTCTTTGCGCTGCGGGGACCGAATCATGATGGCAATGCATACGTGGCCGATGCGCTTCGAAAAGGCGCGGTCGCGGCAATTATCGACGAGCAGGACTATCTGCGTGAGAATGATTCGCGGCCGTTGCTGATCGTGCCGAACTCGCTCGGGGCGCTCCAACAAATTGCCGCCTGGGCGCGGAACCTGTGGGGCGGGGAAGTGGTCGGCGTAACAGGCAGCGCGGGCAAGACGTCCACCAAGGACGTGATTGCCGAGATGTTGTCCGTCAAGATGCCGGTGGGCAAGACGTTTGGGAACTTCAACAACCATGTAGGCGTGCCGCTTTCGATTTTGCGTCTGCCGGCGGCGGCGCGCGTGGCGGTGCTGGAGATCGGGATGAATCACGCGGGCGAGATCCGCGAATTATCCGCGATCGCCCGGCCGCGCATCGGCGTGGTGACTAACGTCGGCCATGCGCACATGGAAGCCTTCGATTCGATCGAGGGAGTGGCGGCCGCCAAGCGCGAGTTGATCGAGGCCTTGCCGATTGACGGCGTGGCGGTTTTGAACGCGGACGATCGGCTGGTAATCAAGTTCCGGGACGTCCACCCGGGGCGCACGGTCACGTTCGGTTTAAGCGAAGGCGCGGAGGTGCGCGCGGAGCAGGTGGAATATACGACGGACGGCGTCCGTTTCCAGGTGAAGGGCGTTCGATTCGAGAGCCGGCTCATGGGCCGCCACAGCATCCTGAATCTGCTGGCCGGAATCGCCGTGGCCTCCATTTACGGCATTGCACCCGAACAACTCATTGACGTGGTGAGCGGACTTTCGGCCGGGTCGATGCGCGGCCAACGATTTGTACACAATGATATTTTGATTTTGAACGATTGCTACAACTCCAATCCCGACGCGGCGCGCACTATGATCGACGTGCTTCGGGACACACCAGCCAAGCGGCGCATTGCCGTGCTGGGGGAGATGCTCGAGCTCGGCCGTTGGGCTGAGTCCCTGCACCGCGACGTAGGTAGCTACGTCGCGAACTGCGGGATTGATGTGCTCGTAGGGATACGCGGCGAGGCCCGCCACTTGGTTGACGCAGCCCAGGAAGCAGGCCAGGCAGTCGACGCCGCGTTTTTTTCCCCCGACACAAACGCCGCGGGAGACTACCTGCGGGAGATCGCCCGCCCCGGCGATGTAATTTTGTTTAAGGGCTCGCGAGGCACGCATGTCGAACAGGCCCTGGAGAGATTTCTCGCGCGGCCAAACTAAATGCTCTACTGGCTGTTCTATGAAAAGTTGTTTCATGTCTTCACACCCTTCCGCGTGTTTGGATATGCAACTTTCCGTACGGCGTTTTCCAGCCTGACGGCGCTGTTCCTGTGCATAGCGCTGGGGCCGTGGCTGATCCAGAAACTGCGCGAGTTCCAGATCGGGCAATACATCCGCGAGGAAGGGCCCAAATCGCACATGAAGAAGGCCGGCACGCCGACCATGGGCGGAATCCTGATCATCATCTCGATTGTGGTGCCGACACTATTGTGGGCGAATCTGCGGAACCCTTATGTCTGGATCGCGCTGTTCGGGTTGACCAGCTTCGGGGTAATCGGCTTTTGGGACGACTATGCGAAGATCCGGCGGAAACAGAATCTGGGATTGTCGGTGAAGGAGAAATTTTTCCTGCAGGTGCTGGCGGCCATGATCGTCGGATTCATCCTGCTGGTGCTGCATGCCAACAAGGCGTATTCGACTAGCATCAATATGCCCTTCTTCAAGACCTTCAAGCCGGATTTGCTGATCGAGCCGCTGGCCCACAACTGGTATACCTATCCGCTGGCCTTCCTGGGATTTTACACATTCATGGTGCTGGTGATTGTCGGCGCGTCCGATGCCGTTAATTTAACCGACGGCCTGGATGGATTGGCGATCGGGCTGATGATCATCGCCTCCGGCGCGATGACGGTCTTGACTTATCTGACCGGCCACGCCCAATTCGCCGAGTATCTGGATCTGGCGCGTCTGCCCGGCGCGGCCGAGCTGACGGTCTTTTGCGGCGCGATGGTGGGCTCATCGCTGGGATTTCTCTGGTACAACGCTCACCCGGCCGAAATTTTTATGGGCGACGTCGGATCGCTGGCTCTGGGCGGAGCGTTGGGCGTGGTGGCGGTGTTGATCAAGCAGGAAATTTTGCTGCTGTTCATCGGCGGCGTGTACGTCATCGAAGCGCTTTCGGTGATTCTGCAGGTGGGCAGTTACAAGCTGCGTAAGAAGCGGATATTCAAAATGGCTCCGATTCATCACCACTTCGAGGCTCTCGGCTGGCCGGAATCGAGAATCATTACGAGGTTTTGGATCGCGGGGCTGGTGATGGCGTTGTTCGCGCTAACGACGTTGAAGCTGAGATGAAACTCGATGGAGTACACGTGGTTGTGGTAGGGATGGCGCGGTCGGGTGTCGCAGCGGTGCGATTGCTGCAACAGAAAGGCGCGCTGGTTCGGGCCGTGGATGAGAAACCGATGGGCGAGGTGCTGGGCGTGACGGTAGAGCCACAAACGGAAGCAGCGTTCCGGGATGCGGACCTGGTAGTGATTTCGCCAGGCGTGCCGGCGGATCTCGATCTGCTCGAAAGAGTGCGGGCTCGCGGCGTCGCAGTGATGGGAGAGCTGGAGCTGGCGGCGCGCTACCTCGAAGGCGGAAACATAGGCGTCACCGGCACAAATGGGAAGACCACCACCACAGCGCTGGTGGGCCACATATTGAAGGAATCTAAAATTCCCTGCCAGGTGGGGGGTAATATCGGTACGCCGCCCGCGGCTATGGTCGAGACATCGCGCGCCGGTCAGTGGAATGTGCTGGAGTTGTCGAGCTTTCAGCTTGAAACGATCGAGACTTTTCGCGCTTCGATCGCGGCCTGTCTCAACGTGACGCAGAACCATCTCGACCGTCATCACACCTTCGAAAACTACGCCCACGCCAAAGCGCGGCTGTTCGAAACGCAGGAGCACGGCGATGCGGCGGTTCTCAATGCCGACGATCCGGTTACGGTTGAATTTGCGAGCCACACATCCGCGAAAACGGCTTGGTTCAGCGGCTCTCGGGCGGTCTCGGGCGCATGGCTCGAAGGCGCAGTGATCAAGCTCCAGGGTGAAACGCTGCTGGATGTTCGGGAACTGCGCCTGCGGGGCCGGCACAACTACGAGAATGTAATGGCTGCGGCTCTCATCGCCGAGCGGGCAGGCGCCAGGCCTTCGCAGATCGCGCGGGCGGCGGCAACATTCGCTCCGGTGGAACATCGTCTCGAACTCGTCAGGGAGATCGGCGGGGTCGCCTACTATAACGATTCCAAAGCGACCAGCGTCGACGCGACCCTTAAAGCAATCGACGCGTTTTCCGGCGGCCTGTGGGTGATTTTGGGCGGCAAGGACAAGAACAGCGATTATACGGTCTTGCGGGAGCCCCTGCTTAAAAAGGCGCACGCTGCGTTGCTGATTGGGGCTGCGGCTCAAAAAATCGCGACGCAATTGGGCAGTGCAACCGCGCCCGTACTTCAATGCGGGACATTGGCGGAGGCTGTGGGGGAGGCGCACAGGTCCGCAAAAAATGGTGACACGGTGTTGCTCGCGCCGGCCTGCGCCAGCTTCGACCAGTTCGAGAGTTTCGAGCATCGCGGCCGCGTTTTCAAGGAACTGGTGAATGCCATAGAGGAAGGAAGCCGCTAATGGCGCAACGATTGCGAACCGATTGGGTGCTGTTCGGGACCATCGTCGTAATGGTCTGCTTCGGCCTGGTGATGATCTACAGCGCTTCGTCGGTGGTGGCTCAACTGAATCCCAGAATCAAATCGAGCATCTATTACGCCGCGCATCAGCTGGTTTGGGCCGCGCTATCGTTCGCCGCTTTGATGTACTTCAAACGCCGCGATTATCGCGCACTGCAAAGTCCCGCCTGGGCGTTCGGCTCGGTGGGCGTAGTGTTGTTCCTGCAAATTCTGGTTTTCTTTTTCGATCCGAAAACACATCGCTGGTTTCGTCTGGAAGGCATCGGCACGCTGCAGCCATCCGAGTTTGCCAAACCGGCGCTGGTAATTTTCTTCGCTTATTTCGTAACGGAGAAGCAAGACGCCATCAATTCCAAACGCACGATGACCGCGGCATCGCTGGCCTTAGCGGTTATTGCGGCGGCGGTTGGATTCGGCGATCTGGGGACCGCGCTGGTGCTGATCATCCCGGCAGCGATCGTGTTCTATGTGGCGGGCCTGCAGCGCAAGTTCGTGGCCGTGGCGCTGGTCACGGGATTGATTTTCTCGATCGGGTTCGTGGCTTCGAAACCGTACCGGATGGCGCGCATGATCGGCTTTTTCGATCCGCAATACAAACTGATTTCGCTGGTCGACCGGCAGGAACGGCTTAAGAAATACGTTAGTGAGTCCGTGACCACGCGCGACGCCGGCTATCAGGTGCGGCAATCCAAGATCGCCGTGGGCAGCGGCGGATTCATCGGATTGGGACTCATGCAGGGCAAGCAGAAAATTCTCTATCTGCCCGAGGCGCATACCGATTTCATTTACGCGGTAGTGGGCGAGGAGCTGGGCCTGTTCGGCTGCGCGGCGGTGTTGGCCGGATTCTTGGTGATCCTCTGGCGCGGCTTGCAGCTCTGTTGGATTGCGCCCGATGATTTCGGACGGTATTTGGCGCTGGGAGTGACGTCTTCAATTGTGATTCAGGCGCTGATCAATATGAGCGTGGTGCTCGGAATGGGGCCGACCAAGGGGATTCCGCTTCCGATGATCAGCGCGGGCGGCAGTTCGTTGATGAGTACGCTCATGTGCCTGGGAATGTTGCTGAGCGTAAGCGAGCGCTCGGGATGAAAAGCGGGGAAGCGCGTTGTTTCCTCGCAAACTATGAAGACCAATGGCAACCATCGTAATGGCCGGGGGCGGGACGGGCGGACACGTTGTTCCGCTGCTCGCGGTGGCGCGCGAATTGAAGACGCGCGGGCACGAATGCGTGTTCATCGGCACGCGCACCGGCTTCGAAGCGAAGATGGTTCCGGCGGCCGGGTTTCCGCTGGAGTTCATCGAAATCGGCGGGCTCAAGCGGGTTGGCGCGCTGCGCACGATTCGGACGCTGGCGCAGTTGCCATTGAGCGTGCTCAAGGTGCTGCGGATGTTGAATAAGCATCAGCCCGCGGCCGTCTTCAGCCTGGGCGGTTATGCGGCCGGACCGGTAGTGCTGGCCACTTTGCGGAAGCGTTTACCGCTGGTGGTGATGGAGCCGAATGCGATGCCGGGGCTGACGAATCGCCAGGTGGGCCGCTTCGTGTCGCGGGCGTTGCTGAGCTTTCCGGAAGCGGCGCGCTTTTTTCCGAAGGGCAAGTCTGAAATTACCGGACTTCCAGTGCGGCCGGAGTTTTTCGCCATCCAGCCCAAGCCGCGCGATGCCAAACTGACGATCCTAATTACCGGGGGCAGCCAGGGCTCGCGGACTTTGAATCAGGCGGCGGCGGGCGCCTGGCGTTATTTTCGCGAGGCCGGGTTGCCGGTACGATTCATCCATCAGACGGGAGCGGCCACGCACCAGGCCCTAGCGAAAAAATTCGCCGAGAGCGGCGTCGAGGGCGAGATTCTGCCGTTCATCGATGACATGCCGGGGGCGTTCCAGCGCGCCGATCTGGTAATCTGCCGAGCGGGAGCGGGTGCAGTGGCGGAGCTGGCCGCGGCAGGAAAACCGTCCATCCTGGTTCCCTTGCCGCACGCCGCCGACCAGCACCAACTTCGAAACGCCGAGGCTTTCGATAAAGCCGGAGCGGCACGGCTGATTCTCGATCAGGACATGGATGGCGGGCGGCTTTTCGAGGAAGTAGGCAAGCTCGCCGCGAACCCGGAATTATTCAGGCGGATGGGCGAGCGGGCGCGTATGTTCGCGCATCCCGACGCCGCGCGGCGGTCGGCGGACATCGTGGAGGAGCTGATTGCCAAGTGAATTGACAGCAGGGCGGACCTCCGGGTGCGCGGCCGACGCCCTGGTTGGCCTGGTTTCAGATCTGGAGAGCCGGACCAAGGGTCCGGCACGGACGAGGGCGTCCGCCCCACAGAGGCCATTGACATCCGCCTCGAAAGCCGAAACAATACGAGTTTGAAATGTTTTTTAAGATACAACACCTCCATTTCGTCGGGATTGGTGGAATCGGCATGAGCGGGATCGCCGAGGTGTTGCTCAATCTGGGCTACCAGATCAGTGGTTCGGACCTGAAACTGAGCCCGACCACCGAACGGCTGGCCCGGCTGGGCGCTCGTATCCGGGAAGGGCACGCGGCGGAGCACGTCTCGGGCGCCAAGGCGCTGGTGGTGAGTTCAGCAGTGGACGCGGCGAATCCGGAGGTCGTGGAAGCGCGCCGTTTGCAGATTCCGGTGATTCCCCGCGGCGAGCTTCTGGCCGAGTTGATGCGCCTGAAGTACGGCATCGCGATCGCCGGGAGCCATGGCAAGACCACCACGACGTCGATGACCGCCGCGGTGCTGAGCATGGCCGGTCTCGATCCAACCGTGGTGGTGGGCGGAAAGGTGGCCGCCATGGATGGCTCGAACGCGCGCGTCGGCCATAGCGATTTTCTGGTGGTGGAATCGGATGAAAGCGACGGGTCGTTTCTGAAGCTCAGCCCTATTCTTGCCGTGGTCACCAACATTGACCGCGAGCACCTGGATCACTACGCGTCGATCGACGAAATTCGGGCGGCATTTCTCGAGTTCATCCAAAAAGTTCCTTTCTACGGCGCCGCCATCCTGTGCCTGGACGACGAGAATGTGCAGCAGCTGCTTCCATCCGTGAATCGCCGCAGCATCACATACGGGCGCAGCCATCAGGCGGTTCTCACCATTACCGAAGCGGACTGCGGACCGTTTGAAAGCCACTTTTCGGTGCGCATGCGCGGGCATGATCTGGGACGATTTCATTTGCACGTGCCCGGCGTTCACAATGTGCTCAACGCGACGGCGGCGATCGCGGTGGGACTCGAGCTGGAGATAAAACTGGATGCCATCCGCGAAGGCATCGCCGCATTTACCGGCGTGGAGCGGCGTTTTCAAATCCGCGGCGAAGCGCGGGGTGTCACGGTCATCGACGACTACGGCCACCATCCCACCGAAATTCGCGCCACGCTGGCGGCGGCGCAGTTGTGCAAGTTCCATCGCATTCACGCGGTCTTCCAGCCGCATCGCTACACCCGCACTCAACACCTGATGGATGAATTCGCCAAGAGCTTTCATCAGGCCGATGTGGTGTACGTGCTCGATATTTATGCGGCATCCGAGCAGCCCATCGAAGGCGTCACGGGGCGCGCGCTGGCCGACCGTATTCGCGATTTTGGCCACCGCTCGGTTGAATACACCGGGACCATCGAGCGCACCGTGGAGATGGTGGTGGCGAAGGTTCGGGAAAAGGACGTGGTTTTGACGCTGGGCGCGGGCAACGTTTGGCAGGCCGGCGAGCAGATCCTCGAAAAACTGCGGGAGGCGGCTTAAATGGCCCCGCAAGCAGCCGCGAAGAAACGCCGCGCGCCGGCGATCGGCACAATTTTGCGCTATGGCCTGCTGGCGATCGCGGTCAGCATGGCGCTGGCGGGCGGAATCTACGGGTCGCAACAATTTCAACAGTTTCTGATTCGGGACACGCGCTTCTTTCTGCCCGGCCCGGCGGATTACGGACTGGAAAGCCCCAATCTCGAGCTAACCGGCGTGAAGTACGCATCGCGCGCGCAGGTCCTGCGAATCTTCGATCAAGATTACGGCCGCAGCCTGTATCTTTTTCCGCTGGCAGAAAGGCGTAGGACTCTCCGCAGCGTTAGATGGGTGCACGACGCGACGATCGTGCGCATTTGGCCGAATCGTTTGTCCGTGCAGGTGATCGAACGAACACCCGCGGCTTTCGTGAAGTTACCCGCCGACAACATCGCACGCTGGGCGTTGATCGACGATGAAGGCGTCATACTCGACCCGCCGGCCAGAGCGGTGTTCCGGCTGCCTGTGCTGGCCGGCATTCACCCTAGCGAGAGCCCGGAAAAACGCGGCACGCGCGTGCGCAGGATGCAGCGGCTCACCAAGGAACTGGGGCGCCTGGCTGACCAGGTTTCGGAAATCGACGTCAGCGATCTGGACGATTTGAAGATTACCGAACAGGTGGAGGGAACGGCTGTATCGCTTATGTTGGGGGACCGGAATTTTGCTTCGCGCCTCCAAAACTTCCTGGATCATTATCCGGACATACACGCCAGAATGCCGCAGGCATCCACTTTCGATTTGCGGCTGGACGATCGGATTACGGGATTGGAGGCCCCGAGCAATGGCCGATAAGACCGCCATCGCCGTCGGGCTGGATGCCGGCAGTGCGCAGACACGCTGCCTGATCCTGGCGGTGGAAGACGGGCGTCTGGCGTACCTGGGCCACGGCGAAGTGGAATCCACCGGATGGAGCAAGAGCCGGCTGGTGGATCAAAAAGCGCTTACGGCCTGCGTGCAATCGGCGGTCCGCCGGGCCGAGATGGAAGCGCGCGTTGCAGTGGACGCGCTGGTGGTGGGGATCGGCGGCAGTAGCATCGAAGGCCATAATAGCCGGGGGCTCTATGAATTCGGCAGGCCTCGCGCCGTCACGCTGGACGATATGTCGTATGCGGTCGAGCGCAGCGAGCAGGTGCGGTTGGAGCAGGACCGCGCGATCCTGCACCTGTTCCCGCAAGATTTCACGCTGGACGGCCGTTCCGGCAAGCGTTACCCGCGCGGTTCGACGTGCTCGCGGCTGGAGGCGAACGTCCATCTGGTCACCGTTTCTCAACAGGAGCACGATTCGATCGTCGCGGCCGTCCAGCAAGCTTCCTATGCCATCGAAGAAACCATGTTCGAACCCGTGGGCGCGGGTTATTCCGCTCTCTCGCAGGAGGAACGCAACCGCGGCGTCGCGGTGATCGACATCGGACTGCACTCCAGCGATCTGGTGGTCTATGACGGGGAAGCGGTGCTGCTCGCTCGCAGTCTGCCGATCTCGGCGGATCACTTCACGCGCGATGTAGCGGTCGGCTTGACGGTCCAGTACAACGATGCTGAACGGCTGAAGCTGGAGTACGGCTGCGCAATGCTGGGTCTGACATCCGACAACAGTTATATCGAGGTGCCATCGGCGGAAGGCCGGCTGCCGCGCGAAGCGCCGCGCAAGCAACTAAACGAAATCCTGGAAGCGCGAGCCGAAGAGCTGTTCATTTATGTCGGCTCCGAGCTAGTCACCATCGGGATGGAACAAAAGCTGCTTGAAGGCGTTATTCTGGCCGGCGGAGGCGCGATGCTCAACGGCATGTGCGACATGGCGGAGAGGGTTTTGAATTGTCCGGCGCGCAATGCTTTGCCAACCGGAATTCGCGGGTATCCGGAGGAACTGTGCAATCCGATTTGGGCAGCGGCAGCGGGCTTGGCGAAATATTCGGCGCGATTGAAAACGAATCGGGAGCAAAGACGGAAAGCTCCTGGCCTAGTGGGGATGTTGTTTCGGTGAGTGCTAACACGGGCTCAAGCCTGTCTATGAGGAGGTTTGAATGGACGCATTAAAGTTTGCCATCCAGGAAGAGGCGCTGCTGGGCACCAAGATCAAAGTGATCGGGGTGGGAGGCGGCGGCTCGAACGCGGTAGCCCGCATGATCGACGAGGGTCTTACCGGCGTTGAATTTCACATCCTCAACACCGATGTCCAGGCGTTGAATGCTTCGTCGGTTCCCAACAAGCTGGCCATCGGATCGAAGGTGACCAACGGTCTGGGAGCGGGCTCGGATCCTACTCTGGGCAGACAAGCGGCGCTCGAGGACACCGAGAAAATTATCGAGGTTTTGGAAGGCGCCGACATGGTGTTCGTGACCGCTGGTCTCGGCGGCGGCACTGGCACGGGAGCGGCGCCGGTGGTCGCTTCGCTGGCCAAGGAGCTGAACGCACTCACTGTCGCCGTGGTCACCAAGCCATTCGCCTTTGAAGGACCGCGCCGCATGAAACTGGCCGATCGCGGGCTCTCGGAGATCGGCGGCACCGTGGATACGGTGATTACAGTGCCGAATGACCGCCTGCTGGAGCTGGTTCCGCGCGGCACCAGTTTCTTCGAAGCTTTCCGCGTGGCCGACGACATTTTGCGGCAGGCCGTGCAAGGCATCAGCGACATCATCACCACGCCGGGCCTGATTAATCGCGATTTTTCCGATATCCGCGCCATCATGCTGGGCATGGGCTACGCGATGATGGGCACGGCCGCGGCCTCGGGCGAGAATGCGTCCATCGAAGCTGCCCGGCAAGCCATCAGTTCGCCGTTGATGGAAGAGGGCGGCGTAAAAGGCGCGCGTGGAGTGCTGATCAACATCACGGGATCCAGCCGCCTGAGCCTGCACGACGTGAATGAAGCCTGTTCGCTGATTCGCGCCGCGACCGCCAACGAAGACGCCCAGATCAACTTCGGCGTCGTGCTGAACGAAGCCTTGAAGGACGAAGTAAAGATCACGGTGATCGCTACCGGGTTCCAGCGCGATAACCTTCCACAATTGGCGCGCCGGGCAGTGGTAGGAGTTGAGGCTGTCATGCCGGAGCCGGCGCCTCCGCCTCCCGCTCCCGTGATGGAACCGGTGATGCAGCACGCGTCGCTATTCCGTGATCTGCCGCCCGCGCCCCCTCCGCCGCCGCAGGAGACGCGCGAGCCGGCGCCCGTTCCGGCGGACGATCTGGAAGTGCCGACTTTTATGCGCCGGGATCGCCGCCTGTATCAATAGCAGCTACGGCACGAAGCTCGGTCCCCGGACTACTTTGCCCGGCAGCGCATCAGTCTGCTTCCCGTTCGCGATCACAGGCACGCCGTTCACCAACACGTATTGCATGCCTTGCGATAGCTGATTGGGAGTTTCGAACGTGGCGACGTCACGGATCGCGGCTGGATCGAAAATCACGATATCGGCCCACATGCCCTTTTTCAACACTCCGCGATCGGTCAAGCGCATCCGCTGGGCAGGCAGCGCGCTAAATTTGCGGATGGCTTCCTCGATTCGCAGTTGGTGGTCCTCGCGAACATACTTGCGCAGGATGTGCGGGAACGTTCCATAGGCGCGCGGATGTGGATGCTCGCGGCCCAGCAGACCGTCGGGCGCGGTGCCCTGCGAGTCGTTACACACTGAAACCCAAGGCTGCTGGAGGGCCAGAAGCACGTCCGGCTCCGACATGCCAAACACGGCGACTGAGGTGAAGGCGTCGTCCTCAATCAGCAGATCGAAGATGGTGTCGATCGGGTCCTTGTTCCAGAGTTTGGCGATTTCGGCGATGGTCTTGCCCTGCAGCGGACGCAGCTTGGGGTTGTGCACCACGCTGACCAGAATCGCCTCGGGTCCCGCGATCTCCTGCCACTCGTTATCCCAGGTATCGCTGGGCGTCTGAATCTCCTTGCGGATTCGCGCGCGCATCGCGGGATCCCTCAGGCGCTCGATAAGCTTGGCATCTCCGCCATCGTGCGCCCAAGGCGGAATGAAGGCCGAAAACGTGTTGAACCAGGCCGTGTATGCATAGGTATCGGCGGTGATGTCGAGCCCGGACTGCCGAGCCTTTTCGATGTGGCCCACGATCTCGGGCATGCGACCCCAGTTAGCCTTGCCGGCTGCTTTGAGGTGCCAGATCTCGGCGGGAATCTTGGCCTCGCGAGCGATGCGGATCACTTCGTCCAGAGCAGGAATAATCGCGTCGCCTTCGCTGCGCATGTGCGTAGCATAGATGCCGCCCAGCTTCGCGGCTTCCGACGCAAGCGCGATCAACTCGTCAGTCGAGGCATAGGGCGCGGGCGCATATTGCAGCGACGTCGACAACCCTACCGCGCCGTCCCGCATGCCTTCCCGAACCAACTGCCGCATGCGTTCAAGTTCGGCCGGATTCGGCGGCCGGTTGTCGTCGCCGATTACCATACGTCGAACCGTTGTCGCTCCCACGTAGCTGGCAAGATTGATCCCCATGCCCTGCTTTTCGAGGCGCGCGAAGTATTGCCGAAAGTTCGTCCAATCCGGCTTGATTTGAAAGTGGTCGTAAGTCGCGGCGTCGGCTTTGGCGATCCGGGGGTTGAGCGGCGCGACGGAATTGCCTTCGCCGGTGATCTCGGTGGTGATGCCTTGGAAAATCTTCGACGGCAAGTGGGGGTTTACCAGGATCGTAAGCTCGGACTGGCCCAGCATGTCGATGAATCCGGGCGCGACCACCAGCCCGTGGGCGTCGATGCTACGTTGTGCCTGCACGTCCGCCAGGTTTCCGATCGCAGCCACGCGCCCGCTAGAGATGGCGACGTCGCCTGAATACCAGGGCGAGCCAGTGCCGTCGATGATGTGGCCGTTACGGATGATGAGGTCGAAGGGTTGGGCGCAGGCTCCGATGGCGAGAACAAGGAAGAGGGGAAAGCGCTTCATTTCAAAGGGATTGCAGCACAATCTTCAGGCGACCTACCTCACCAGGTTAGCAGGTTAATATTTACTTAACCTGTATATCATGGTAAATAATGGTAGGAGGTCGAAAATGAGCGCAAAACCCAAGACCGCCGAGGAATCTATCCGGGTTGCAGATGAAGCCTGGATCGGCTTAGCCTTGATGCATCGAGAACATCCCGAGAGGGAATCATTCACGGCACGTGAGATTCTCGATCGGGTTAAGACCGAGGGGGCAACGCCCGAACTTCGGCCAGGCGTTCAGGTTCACATTTACTTGCACAACGTAGCCAACATAGAGCCGAATTCGGCAAGGTACCGAATGTTCTGGAAACTCCCGAATGACACCTACCGGTTATTCCGTCCTGGTGACCATCCTCATGCTTCCCGCAAAGGGAAAACGAAACCAGATCGGGACGAGTTGCCGGAGCAATATCACTACTTGCTTGATTGGTACGAACAAAAATACTGCAGCAAGGAGATCGCGATGAGGGAAGAAGACGATCCCATTCTCCAAATGGCGGGCGTCGGTAAAGAGATTTGGGCTGGAGTTGACGCGGACGAATATGTTCGAAGTCTGCGATCCAATTGGTACGGTGAGGAACCCGACGAGAAGTAGGAAATAAAGCATTGGCCAACATCTTCTGGGATACCAATCTTTTCATCTACCTGCTAGAGGACAGTCCTACGTTCGGCGTCGCCGTTAAAGACCTGCGTCGTAGAATGATCCGCCGCAACGATCATCTTTTTACGAGCGCGATGACCGTTGGCGAGGTCCTGGTTCAGCCCATCGCTACGGCGAATGCCGCGTTAGCGGAGCGCTATCGGAAGTTTTTCGTATCATCGCTTTTAACGGTGTCTGCGTTCGATTTCGGAGCAGCCGAAGCCTACGCTCATATTCGCCAGGACCGTAGTATTAAAGCCGCTGACGCCATTCAATTGGCCTGCGCGGTATCGGCCGAAGCTGATCTCTTCATCACCAACGATGACCGGCTGAGCCAGAAGAATGTCCCTGGAGTCGGTTTCTTCATCACCAGCCTAAGCCGGGCGCCGCTCTGAATCATCCTGCCCTCTCGCAGCATCTACAATTTAGTCAATGCACGCGATCATCCCATTCCTGCTTCGGCACGGCTACTGGGTGCTCTTCGTCAATGTCCTCGTCGAACAGGCCGGATTGCCCATTCCCGCCATTCCCGTGATGCTGGCCATGGGCGCTCTGGCCGGCCTCGGCAATTTTTCCTTCGCAGAGTCCCTGGCCCTGGCGATCGCGGCCGCGCTAGCGAGCGACCTGATGTGGTTCCGGTTGGGCCGCGTGCGGGGCCACTCGATTCTTAATCTGCTGTGCCGTATATCGCTCGAGCCCGATTCCTGTGTAAGCAATATCCAAACCGTTTTCCGCAGGTTCGGCGCCCTGGCTTTGCTATTTGCGAAATTCGTTCCCGGTCTAAACACCGCGGCCGCTCCGATGGCGGGACTTATCCGCATGCCTCTGCTGAAGTTCCTGGCGGCCGATATTGCCGGCGTGGCCGCCTGGAGCGGAAGCGCTCTCGCCGTCGGATATTTGTTCCGCGATCAACTAGAGGACGCGGCCGAGCACGCCGGACGAATGGGCTCCTGGCTGTTGGTGGTGTTGGTCAGTCTGCTGGCGATCTACATCATCTGGAAATACTATCAGCGCGAGCGCTTCATACGCGAACTGCGCGTGGACCGCGTCACGCCGGAAGAACTGATGAAAATGATCGAATCCGGTGAAGATATGGCGGTGGTGGATCTGCGGCGTTTACTAGAAGTGGAGATTGACAACGAAAAGCTGCCGGGCGCGATCTGGATCGACTTGGACGAACTGGAAACCCGCGAACAAGAGATTCCTCGCGACAAGGACGTCATTCTCTATTGTTCTTGACCAAACGAAGCCTCCAGCGCCCGTGCGGCGCTGCAACTGCTCCGCAAAGGAGTGATCCGCGTGCGGCCTCTGCTCGGCGGCATCGAAGCTTGGCGCGAACACGGCTATCCGTTGGAATCGATCGATGTCGGGTAGTCTTATCCGACGTTGACGGATGCGCGGCTGCATTGCTAGCATCCCACCATGGCGCCTGAAATGGCCTGCCCGGAGGCTCACCCGGCGACAGCATGATCATCGATTGTCACGGCCACTACACCACCGCGCCGCCTGAACTGGAAACTTGGAGGAAGCATCAACTTGCCAATCCGAACGAGGCTTCCCCGGCGGCGCCGGCCATCAGCGACGATCAGATTCGCGAGAGCCTGGAAAAGGCGCAGTTGAAATTCCAGCGCGAGCGCGGCACCGACGTCACGATTTTCTCGCCAAGAGCGTCCGCTATGGGGCATCACTTGGGTAATGCCGCGACGAGTCTTCGCTGGTCCGAGGTTTGCAATGATCTGATCTACCGCGCGTGCGGTCTTTATGCGGATAATTTTGTGGGCGTCTGCCAGTTGCCTCAATCGCCCGGCGTCCCTCCCGCGAATTGCGTCGGCGAGCTGGAACGCTGCGTCAAGGAGCTCGAGTTCGTGGGGTGCAATCTGAACCCCGATCCCTCGGGCGGCCACTGGAGCGATCCTCCGTTGACAGATCGCTGGTGGTATCCAATCTACGAAAAGATGGTGGAACTCGACGTCCCCGCCATGGTGCACGTCAGTGCCTCCTGCAATCCCAACTTCCATGCCACCGGCGCGCACTACATCAACGCCGACACCACCGCTTTCATGCAATTTCTGACGTCCGACCTTTTCAAGGATTTCCCCACGTTGAAGTTCATCATCCCGCATGGCGGCGGCGCCGTGCCGTATCATTGGGGGCGCTATCGCGGGCTGGCCCAGGACTTGAAGCGGCCGCCTCTCGGCGAGCTGTTACTCAACAATGTCTTCTTCGATACCTGTGTGTATCATCTGCCCGGAATCGAGTTGCTAACGAAGGTCGTGCCCGTTGATAACATCCTTTTTGCGTCCGAGATGGTCGGCGCTGTCAAAGGCATCGACCCGGAAACCGGACACAACTTCGACGACACCAAGCGCTACATCGACGCGGTCCCAAGTTTGACCGAACAGGACAGGTGGAAGATCTTCGAGGGCAATTCGAAGCGTGTGTACAGCCGCCTGCATAACAAACTCTTCCAGCAGCCTGGCTCGATAGGAAGCGCCGATTAAAAGCTGCTGCCCTTACTGCCACGCACGATTATCCACCGTGTTTTCGTAAGTGCGCGTAACGTTGCGGATCCTTCTGAATTGCGCCGGCTGCCTCGGCCTCCGCCCGAAACATTTTCGCCAATGTCGGACCATCCAGCTCATCGCCAGCCGCCTCGCTGCGGGTCGAACGCGATTCGATAAGCACGCGGCATCCACGCTTCTCGGCCACGCTGATCCATGGCTCCATCAGGCTGACCGCTTCCACATCGCCTTTGATCAAAGCCTCCAGTACGCTCCTTGTGCGTGCCGGCGTTCACCCACCGGATTTGATCCCGGTTCAAAAAGCCCTCCAGCATTTTCAGCCTGGTGAAATGCGAGCCGTTGAAAGGGCTCACCGCGGCCGGCCTGTTCTTGGGCTGCTCCAGCTCGAAATGCCCTCGTTCGGATGAGTAACGATCGCAAAGGATGACATCGCCGAACCGAGCGCCACGATCTTGGCCGGCCGATGCCCGGACTCAACGTTCGATTCCATCGCGCGCTTCATGATCCCCCAACTCGCACATCCGAAACTGATCGCACTTGCCCTGCTCGTAAAGCGATTCCATGGTGCGCTCGAAGATGTTAGTCCGCAGGTCAGCACGTTCCGCGCCTCTCTTAACCTGGGTTTTGTACCACGATTTATAGAGAGGCTCGCTTGCTGACACTCGCCGATCTCGCACAACCTGCCCGCGATCTGGTGCGAGGGACCGTCGATGGTCGAAGGAAGATACCGGTGGCATTCGCTGAAGACCCGCAGCTCGGTACGCTTCGAGTGGCTCAGAAGCATGATCGAGGATGGCTCCAAAGAAGCGTCGAAGATCCTCACCATCGTCGAGACCGCCAAGAAATTTCTCGAAGATGCCGAGCACGGGCTGTGTCGGGCAATATTGGGGCAATGCAGCGCGAGCCTATTGGCATCAATGGCAGCGCGAGCAACATGGAATCTGCAACCTGCAGAGCCGCCAGATCTACCAGCTCTCAGCCAGACGCACGAACGTCCGGACGCCGACGCCCGAGGCTCCCTTGGCCATATAAGGCTTGGTTTCCTCCAGCCAGGCAGTTCCGGCGATGTCGAGATGCACCCACGGAACGTCATTTACGAAATCCTTGAGAAACATCGCCGCCGTGACCGATCCGCCAGGCCGTCCGCCGATATTGTGCAAATCGGCGAAGTCGCTCTTCAGGGCCTCTTTATATTCTTCGTCGATCGGCATCTGCCACATCTTCTCGCCCTCGGCTTTCGCGGCCGCCATTAGTTTGTCCAGAAACGGCTGATTGTTGGTGAAGGCGCCGATGTTGACGAACCCGAGCGCCACCACGATGGAGCCGGTGAGCGTGGCCGCGTCCACCAGATGCGTGCAGCCCAGCCGCTGAGCGTAGGTGAGCGCGTCGATCAAAATCATACGGCCTTCGGCGTCGGTATTCAGCACCTCCACCGTCTTGCCGGCCAGCGACGTTACGATATCGCCCGGCCTTTGCGCGCGGCTGCCCGGCATGTTTTCGACGGCCGGGATAAGGGCGGTCACCGGGATCGCGGGCTTGAGTTGCGCGATGGCGCGCATCGCTCCCAGCATGGCTGCGCCGCCGGCCATATCGTATCTCATCTGATCCATGTGATCGGCCGGCTTGATCGAGATGCCGCCGGTGTCGAACGTCACGCCCTTGCCCACCAGACCGAGGTGATCTTTCGATGACGGCGCGGCCGCCGGCTTGTAGCGCAGTATGATCATCGCGGGAGGCTCGGCGCTGCCTTGTGCGACCCCCAAGAGTGCGCCCATGCCGAGCTGGCGCATGCGGTCCTGATCCAGGACCTCGCATTCCAGGCCGTACTCCGCCGCCATTTTGCGCGCGCTCTCCGCCAGACCAGTGGGCGTCAGCAGGTTGGCCGGTTCATTGGCGAGACCGCGAGTGAAGTTCTGGGCTTCCGCCAAAATGCGCCCGCGATCCACCGCCGCCTGTGATCCACCGAGCACTGCGAAGGAAGTCACCTGTTTCTCGTTCTTCTTTGGATCGGTCTTGTAGCGATTTGCCTCCAGATCGCCTAGCAGCGCTCCCTCTACGGCCGCAGCCACAAAATCGTCCGTGCGAAACGGCTCAGCCAGCGCCATAACAATACCGCGGACGCCTTTCGATTTGAGCGCGCGCACGACCGCGCCCGATAACTTCCGAAGGTCGGCGGGCTTGAACTCCCCAGGCTTCCCCGCGCCAGCCAGCACCAGCCGTTTAGCTTTCAGCCCGGCGGGCCTATGCAGAATAGCGATTTCGAGCGCCTTGCCCGAGAATTCCCCGGAGTCGTAGAGCTCCTTGCTCAGGCTGCTGGCCGGGCCCCCGGGAGCGCTCCCCTCAAAGCCTGGCACGATCAATGCATCCGCTTCCACTTCCGCGATGGGTTTCGCTTCAACCTTTATGTCCATGTCCGCTTATTCGACGTCTCCAGTCTCAAACCTGATACTTATAGCCGTTTTCGATTCATGCCCGCGCGAGCCTCGGCTTCCATTTCCCGCGTTCGCTCGCTCTCGCGTTTGTCATGCAGTTTCTTTCCCTTCGCCACGGCCAGCTCCAGCTTTATGCGCCCGTTCTTCAGGTACATCTTGGTCGGCACCAGGGTCAAGCCCTTTTCGCGCGTCTGCCCAAGCAGTTTGTCGATTTCCGAACGATGCAGCAGCAGCTTCCGCCGCCGCGTCGGTTCGTGATTCTCGCGATTGCCGTGCGAGTATTGGCCGATGTGCGCGTTCAGCAGCCAGGCCTCGTTCCCGGCGACTTCGGCAAAACTGTCCTTTAACTGAACCCGGCCGTCCTTGGCCGACTTCACCTCGGTCCCGGTGAGCGCAAGACCGGCCTCAAACCGCTCCAGCAAATGGTAATTGTGGCCGGCATGACGATTATCGCTCAAGATTTTGATCTTTGGTTCCACTGTAGCTGGTTTTTGTACTCCACACTCCGAAAGTACGCTGCGTCAATCGTTTATGTGGTGGATTACGGCCCAGCGCAGGTTCATTCTACCATAGGCCATCATTAAGCAATAAAATGTTTGTTTCTAATAATTTACGTGCTTTAGCAGTCTTTGCGGCGATGCTTATTCTGCTGCCTGTGCCCAGTGTTGATGCTAACAACAAGAAGGGCGACAAGTTCATGAAGCTGGGCGAGGCCGCCGAAGCTCGCAAAGATTATGATGCCGCGCTGGAATTTTACACCAAGGCTCTCGGCACCGATCCGAAAGAGGTCGTCTACCAGTTGGCCACGCGGCGCGTCCGTTTTCAGGCCAGCCAGGCGCATGTGGAGGCCGGCTTAAAACTGCGGCAGGCCAGCAAGCTGGAACAAGCGCTGGTGGAGTTCCAAAAGGCGTTCAGCATCGATCCGGGATCAACCGTCGCGCTGCAGGAAATCAAGCATACCACCGACGCGCTCGATCAAATTAAGAAGGGCAATGTCCCGCCTGGCCAGACGCCCTTGACGCCGGCGGAACAATCGCGCGTAGATAGCGTGAAAATGATCGAGTCGATGCTGCCGGTTCCCGTGCTGAAGCCGATCACCAGCCAGATCTCCTCGCTGAAGATGAACAATCAGCCGCCCAAAGTCCTTTACGAGACAGTAGGCAAGCTGGCCGGCATTAACGTATTGTTCGATCCGCAGATGCAAGCGGGCCGTCCCGTGAATCTGGATTTGACCAATACCACGCTGGATGAGGCGCTGGATTACATCGGCCTGCTGACCAAGACTTTCTGGAAGCCGGTCAGCGCAAATGCTATCTTCGTTACCGAAGACAACGTCACCAAGCGGCGGGATTATGAGGACGAAGTGGTGAAGGTTTTCTATTTAAGAAACCCCACCTCCGTGCAGGAATTTCAGGAGATCATCACCGCGGTGCGATCGGTCACTGACGTTCGCCGCATGTTCACCTTTAATGCGCAAAACGCGGTCATGGTGCGCGACACCGTGGATAAAGTCGCGCTGGTCGAGAAGCTTCTTCACGACATGGATAAGCCGAAATCGGAAGTGATGGTGGACGTGATCGTGATGGAAGTGAATAGCGATAAGAGCCGCAGCATTGCGTCCGCTTTGGTGTCCGGCGGCACGACCGGGCTGGCGCTTCCAATCTCGTTCACGCCTACCAACGCAATTGCCCTGCCCACCAGCAGTACGACCACCGGTACGGGAACCACTGGGACCACTGGGGTTACCGGAATAACCGGGACAACCGGTACAACCACCACCGGGACAACCACCACGAGCGGCGCCGTCGCGCTGAATCAGCTTTCACACGTCGGCACTTCCAGTTTCTCGACTACTCTGCCGGGCGCGTTGCTGCAGGCCGTAATGTCGGATACATCCACAAAGGTAATGCAGTCGCCGCAGGTGCGTGCTTCGGACGGACAAAAAGTATCCTTGAAGATCGGCGACAAATACCCATACGCCACCGGCAGTTTCCAGCCTGGCATCGGCACGGTAGGTGTCAGCCCGTTGGTGAGCACTCAGTTTCAGTTTGTCGATACCGGCGTCAATGTCGAGCTGACGCCCCACGTTCACGGCAACGACGAAGTGACGTTGCATATTCTGGTGGACATCTCCCAGGTAAGCAGCACCGTAAACCTGGGCGGATTGAGCCAACCCGTAATTTCGCAGCGGAAGAATGAGGCGGACATCCGGCTGCGCGATGGCGAGGTCAGTTTAATAGGAGGCCTGACTCAGACTTCCGACTCGAACAGTACCCAGGGAATTCCGGGAATTGCGAATATTCCGATCTTGGGGAAATACTTTCTTGGAGCGAACTCGAAGGATAAAATGCGCGACGAACTGATGATTGCGCTGATCCCGCACATCCTTCGGACTCCCGATATCACCGGGCTCGATCTGCGCGGAGTGGCCGCGGGAACCGACCAGGTGGTGAAGCTGAACTTCGCGCCCCGGAAGGAGGAAGCGGCGCCCAATCCTGCTCCACCATCCACCACTCCAGCGGCCACCACTCCAGCGGCCACCACTCCAGCGGCCACCGCTCCAGCCGGCCCCGCTCCCGCAACGCCTGCCCCCGCGCCCCCGCCCGCGGCGCCCTCCGTCACGCCCGTAGCGCCCACGAGCCCGCCGAAATTGTCTTTCTCTCCCGCCCCCATTCAGGTGGCGTTGAGCGCTCCGGTGGTGGTATCTTTGCAAGCCGACAATGTTACGGATTTGGGATCGGCGCCGGTGAAAATCAAGTGGGATCCGATGATCCTGCGCTTGAATCAGGCTGCGGCGGGGAGTTTACTAGGCCAACCCGCAAGCGTGAATGCGCCCACCCTGGATATTCGGAATGACGCCGGCGAAGCCACCATTGAAATGAGCCGCCGCGCGGGGGCGGGCGGGGTGAGTGGTTCCGGGCCCATCCTGCAATTGACCTTTATGGCGATCGGCAAAGGATCCACAACGCTTACCGTCACCGAAGTGAACCTGAAAGACTCCAAGCAGCAGCCCATTACCGTAGCCGCGCCTTCGGTCACGGTGACGGTGCAGTAGAGGTCTAAGGTGAGGCGGCGCAGGAGACAAAGCGGCTTGACCCTGGTGGAACTGATCGTGGCTTTCACCATCCTCATGCTGCTTTCCGCGATGGCGGTCCCCTTGGCGCGCTACAAGGTGCAGCGTGACCGGGAACGCGACCTGGAGCATGCTCTGAACACGATGCGCAACGCCATCGACAAGTTCAAGGATGACATGGATGCCGGGAAAATCGGCCCGGCCAAAATTGATACGGACAATTATCCAGAAACGCTCAAGCAGCTGGTGGACGGCATAAAGGCCACTGGCTCGGTGGACAAGAAGATCAAATATCTGCGGCGGATTCCGAAAGACCCCATGACCGGGTCCATCGAATGGGGTATGCGCAGCACTCGCGACGATCCGAAATCGCAATCCTGGGGCGGCCAGAATGTGTTCGAGGTTTACACCAAGAGCATGGACAAGGCGCGTGACGGCACGCCTTATGGAGAATGGTGACTTCATGAACAGGCGCCGCTTCGGATTCACGCTGGTCGAGCTGATGATCGTGATGGCGATCATTGCAATTCTGATGTCGGTGGCCATTCCGATTTACAGCCGGTCCATCACCCGCTCGAAAGAAAGCGTGCTCAAGAACAACCTCTTCACCATGCGCACGGTGATCGACGAGTACACCTACGACAAACAGAAAGCGCCGCAAACGTTGAACGACCTGGTAAGCGACGGCTATCTCCGGCAGATTCCGATGGACCCGATCACCGGCACGGCCGACTCCTGGAAGATCATTATGGAGGACGCTTCCAATACCGTGAACCAGAGCCAGCCGGGGATTTTCGACATCCGGAGCGGCGCGGACCAGATCAGTCTGGAAGGGACGCCGTACTCGGAATGGTGACGCGGCCAGCTTGTCCCGCGGGTTGTCCCTTGAGCTGCACTTTACGCCGCGCCTGATTCCGTCCGCGGAGCCAAACCCCTGCCCGGTAACACATCAATACGGCCCAGATTGCGAAGTACATCAGTGGCAGCCGGATATCCGACTTAACCAGCCAGTAGTAATGCACCACTCCAGCCAGCGCGCTGAAGTAAATCAGCCGGTGCAGCCGCTGCCAGCGCACAAAGCCCAGCCTCCGCACCCAGCCGGAAGTGGACGTGATGGCCAATGGCAGCATCAGCAGGAAGGCCGTCATGCCAGCGGTGATAAAGCGCCGCTTCACCACATCCTTCCACATTTCCGAAAGATCGAAGAACTTGTCGAGCCCCAGCCAGGTCATGAAGTGCAGGCACCCGTAGAAAAACGCGAACAGGCCCAGCATCCGGCGGAAGCGCGCCAGTTGCGGCTGGTTGATTAGCTTTCTAAGCGGTGTTACGGCCAGGGTGATGAGCAGGAAACGGATGGTCCAGTCACCCGTGAAGTGAGTGATGTACTCGATTGGGTTGGCTGTTAGATTCTGTTGATAGGCGCGCCGGCCCAGCCAGGCCAGCGGAACCAGGCACAAAACAAAGACGACAACCTTGGCCCACCGGTTAGAGAGGACCGTTTTCATGCCTTAGTAATTCTTGCGAAGATCCATGCCCGTGTAGAGACCGGCCACCTGCTCGCCATAGCCGTTGAACTTGAGAGTATTGCGCATAAGCAATTCGCCCAGGCGTCGTTCTTTGGCTTGGCTCCAGCGAGGGTGATCCACTTCCGGATTGACGTTGGAGTAAAAACCATACTCCCCGGCATTGGCGATATTCCACGTGGTCGGAGGCATCTTTTCCACCAGGCGGATCTTGACAATCGACTTGATGCTCTTGAAGCCGTATTTCCACGGCACCACCAGCCGGAAAGGCGCGCCGTCCTGCGGCGGAAGCGTCTCCCCATACAGGCCCACCGCCAGCAGAGCCAGTGGATTCATGGCTTCATCCAGGCGCAAGCCTTCTACATACGGAAATTGGATTCCAGCCCAGGCGCCCTGCGGCATCTGCTTCCGGTCGTAGTAACTTTCGAACGCCACGAACTTCGCCTTGGAGGTCGGCTCCACTTCCTTAAGCAGCGCGTTCAGCGGATAGCCGATCCAGGGAACCACGATTGACCAGCGCTCGACGCAACGGTGGCGGTAGATGCGTTCCTCGAGCGGCGCCAGCTTCATCAGCGCATCCAGATCCAGGATCTTCGGCTTGGTGACCTCGCCTTCCACCTTCACCATCCACGGCGACGTCCGGAAGTTCTGCGCGTTTCTGGCTGGGTCTTCCTTGTCCGTGCCGAATTCGTAGAAATTGTTGTAGTGCGTGATGGCATCCAGCGGCGTGACTTTGTCGTCCACCGTATAGGAACTCTTGGTGACGCCGGTGAGTTTCGTGGTGGCTTGTGCGGCGCGCGAGCCTAGCAGTGCTCCCAGCGCGATCGGACCGGCGCCCAGGAATCGGCGGCGATTCAAATAAACTTGTTTAGGCGTTATCTGGGAATAAGGGAGATCGGACGGTTTGCGGATGATCATAGCCTTTTACTCCATATTACCGCTCCCCGCAGCCGGCTACCTGGGCATAAAGCCTACCTGCCCGACGACCCGAAGCCCCCCGCGCCTCGCGCCGATTCGCCCAGCTCGCTCTCTTGCCACTGGATGGCTTCGTACCGGGCCACAATCAACTGCGCGATGCGGTCCCCTTTCTCCACCGTGTATTCCGCGCGGCCGAGGTTAAACATCACCACGCGGATCTCCCCGCGATAGCCGGGATCGATGGTCCCGAAATTCACGGTCAGAGAATGTTTGAGCGCCAGACCGCTGCGTGGCCGAACCTGAGCCTCATAACCCGGCGGCAGTTCAATCGCGATGCCGGTGGGCACGCCCTGCGCCACCCCCGGCTCCAGGACGACCCGTTCCACCGCCCGCAGATCCAGTCCCGCGTCCTCTTCCGGGCCATGAGCGTAGGTCGGGAGGATGGCTTCGGGGTGCAGCTTCTTGATGCGAATATCCATGCTTAAAATATAGTGGCACGGCTTAAGAGATGATGGCACGACTAACGTTAAAATGCGTAAACTGCTGATGCCGCAGTGCAACCAGGCCTTTGCGGGTTGCGTCTGAATGATAAGCTAGGCAGAGGAGGCCCAATGTTACTTCGGGTGACCACCCTTATATTCGCTATTACAACGATATGTTCGGCCGATTCACTCACGCTGCGCAGCGGCAGGGTGGTACACGGCCAGTACCTCGGAGGCGATGCCCGTCGGATCCGGATGGCCGTTGGCGATCGCGTAGATTCCTTCGACATTGCCGACGTATTGAACCTGCAGTTCGGCGGCGGGGAGAAGCTTTCCGCCGACAATTCCGGCTACCCGACGGCGCCTCCTCCTGCTCAGCCGCCCTACCCGGATTCACAGCAGCAGCCGCAGTACGCACCTCCGCCGTCCCAGCAAACGGCTCCGCCTTTGCAGCCACAGAGTCCGGCCTACGGAGCTCCGCAGCAGCAGAGCGCGACAAGTTATCCATCGGGCTCGAACTCGGCAAGTTATCCGCCCAGCACAACTAGTTATCCACCCAGCACAACTGGCAGTTATCCGCCCAGCACAACCGGCAGTTATCCACCCAGCACAACTGGCGGCATGACGATTCCCAGCGGTACAACCATCACCGTGCGCATGATCGACGGCGTGGATTCGGAACAATCGCGGCTGGGCCAAACCTACCGCGCCAGCGTGGATGAACCAGTCGTCGTGAATGGACAGACCATCATTTCGCGTGGGTCGGATTGCGTGGCGAGACTGGTGGAAGACCAGGACTCCGGAAAGTTTACCGGCCGAACCATTCTCAAGCTGGATCTGCAACAAGTAATGGTTAACGGACACATGATCGATGTCACTACCGGCGATGTTACGCAGGCCAGTTCTTCACGCGGCTCTCGAACGGCTAAGGTAGTGGGCGGTACCACGGCGCTTGGCGCAATCATCGGCGCGCTCGGTGGAGGCGGCAAAGGTGCGGCCATTGGAGCAGCTTCGGGCGCGGCCGTTGGCGGCGCCGCTGAAGTGTTGACCAAGGGCCAGCGCGTGAAAATCCCGTCCGAAACTCGCCTGAACTTCACGCTCCAACAGCCCGCCAATCTATGACGCGACTGTTCGCGGCCGTAGCGCTGGCGGCGATGTCCGCCTCCGCGGCTGAGCAGCATCTCATGGAAGGCGCGGCCAATAGTCCGGTGCGGGTGTTGATCTACGAAGATCTGCAATGCCCGGATTGCGCCGATTTCCGCACCATGCTCGACCAGCGGCTTCTTCCGCGCTACGCCGCCACCGTCGGATTCGAACATCGCGACTTTCCGCTCGCCAAACACGCCTGGGCGCGCCAGGCAGCCGTCGCAGCGCGCTTCTTCGAAGAGGCCCAGCCGGGCTTGGGCGTCGTTTATCGCAAATACGCGCTGGCGAACCTGCGTGAGATCAACCTGAATAACTTCAATGCGGTGCTGTCCGAATTCGCAACTGCGCACGGCGTCGATCCAGCCCAGGCGGTGGCCGCGCTTGGCGATCCAAGATTAGCCGCCCTGGTGGAAAAAGACTACCAGGAAGGTGTCGCGCGCGGCATCGCCCGAACCCCCACCATTCTGGTGAACGGAAAGCCGTTCATCGAAACTTTCGCCTTCGAAGACGTCGCCAAAGCTATCGACGCCGAACTTGCCGCTTCCAAATAAGCCCATCGCCCTGGTCACCGGCGCGAGCCGCGGAATTGGCCGCGCTATTGCCATCGAGCTTTCGAAAACCCACGCACTCGTGGCCACTTATCGCGGAAACGCCTCAGCCGCCAAGTCGCTCGCCGAGGAAACCGGCGCCGATGTGATCCAAAGCGACATCAGCTCGGCCGGTGATCGCCGCGCGCTGGTCGAGCATCTCAAGACCAGGTACGGGCGTCTCGACCTGCTGGTGAACAATGCCGGCATCGCGCCCCGCGAGCGGCGCGACATCCTGGAAGCCGGCGAGGCCAGTTTCGATGAATTGATCGCCACCAACCTCAAAGGCCCGCACTTTCTTACGCAGCAAATCGCCCGCTGGATGGTGGAACAAGGCCGCGGCCGGATCGTCTTCATCACCTCGATTTCCAGCTACACGGCATCCACCAATCGCGCCGAGTATTGCATCTCGAAGGCCGGACTCAGCATGAGCGTAGCGCTCTACGCCCAGCGCCTCGCTGCCGAGAACGTGCAGGTTTTCGAGATCCGGCCCGGCATCGTGCGCACCGACATGATCGCCGCGGTGGAAAAGGCGTACGACGAGAAAATCGCCGCCGGTCTGGTCCCCCAGCGCCGGATGGGCGAAGGCCAGGATGTGGCGCGGGCGGTTCGCGCCATCGCCGATGGCCTGCTCGACTATTCCACCGGCCAGGTGATCGACGTCGACGGCGGTTTCCACCTCCGAAGTCTATAGCGCTGGCTTTCCCGTTATCGTGCAACAATAGGACCGATGCAGCGGAAGTTCTTCGGTTGGAGGATCACGGCTGCGGCCGTCGTCACGTTCGGCCTGGCGGTCGGAGTTCCGTACTACAACATCGGTTTCTTCTACGATTACTTCCAGCGCCAGTTCCAGTGGTCGCGCTCCGATATCACACTGGGCTTCCCGCTGGCCGCCGCTCTTACCATCTGGTTCGGCCCGATGGTCATCCATCGATTCAGCCCGCGCAAGCTGATCCTGATTGGAACGGTGCTCACCTGCACCGCACTGACGGGCTTCGCCAACATGGGCAGCGCGATCCTGGTCTATTACGGTTTTTGGGTTGTCTATACCATCGGCTACTTTCTCTCCGGCCCGATTCCGCACCAGTTGATCGTTTCGCACTGGTTCCGGCTCAACCGCGGCAAAGCCATGGGCATTGTTTATGTAGGTGTAGGACTAATGGGCTCGCTCGGCTCATTCCTGGTGAAATGGCTGACCGACGATTTCGGCTATCGCGTGGCGCTGATGGTGCTGGCGGGATTAATTTTGCTGGCTTGGCCGCTGGTGATTTTTGTGATGAAGGACAAGCCATCGGACATCGGCCAGAACCCCGACGGGGCCGCCGAACCTCCGGCCGAGAACAAGATTCAATCCCACACCTTCGGTGAGTTGCTGCGGAGCTGGCCTTTCTGGCTGCTTCTCATTGGAAGTTTTTGCTCCATCGGCTCCATCGGCGCCATCAATTTTCACATGAAGTTCGTATTCTTAGATGCCGGCTTCGAAAAAGGTCCGGTGGTGGATGGGGCTTGGCGAACGGCATCGGTGCTGATTCTTTGGTCCAGCATCGGCGGCAGATTGCTGATCGGCGGATTGGCCGATCGTTTTTCGAAGAAATGGGTCATGACCGCGACCTATTTTCTGGTGGCCGGCACCATTCCCATTCTCCTCATCGTCCGCCCATCCAACGAAATGTACCTCTACATGTTCGCGCTGCTATTTGGATTCGGAATGGGCGCCGACTACATGCTGATCCCCTTGATGGCCGCCGAACAGTTCGGCGTGAATACGCTCGCGCGCGCCATGGCGGTCATACTGCCCGTCAACACGATCGCCCAAACCTGGTTCCCCTATTTCGTCTCCGTGCTGCGCGATCGCGCCGGCAACTACGGTGTCGCGATGGGCGTGGTGCTTACGTTGGCGATGATTGGCGCGCTATCCATCGCCATCCTTCCCAGGCATCGAGAGGTTAATCTGCCGGCGTCAGTCGAAAAACCTGTGAGAGTCACTGCGAGAGCGTGAAATTCACGTCCACCTGCGTGAGCACTTCAACCGGCTGTCCATTGAGCAGCGTTGGCTTGTAGACCCACTGCGACACCGCCTCCTTGGCCGCATCGGCCAGCACCGGCTCGCCGCTAATTAAATCCACGGTCTGAACGCGACCGTCTTTGCCGATCAGTACTCTGAATTCAACTTTCCCTTGCACGTGATCCAGTTTGGCCTGAAGCGGATAAATGGGGTGAATTTTCTGGATCAGATTCGCCTGCTGCACATTTCCGCCGACGCGGATCCTCTGCGGCGCCACATTGTCGAGCATTATCGTGATAACGCCGCTTTTGTCCACCGCAACGTTCAAATGTTCGTCCACTTCCCGGACGGCCGCGACCAAGTCGCTAAGTGCGGCGCGGGTAATTTGATCGCCTTCGTGCAGAGCGATGCGGCTTTGAAGCTTCTGCTTGAGCGCATCCGGGACGGGCATGTCGATTCGCTTCAAGGGAGTAGTGCCGTCCACCAAAGGAATCGGAATGCCAGAGGGCGCCCCCTGCGGCAGCCTGAATTTAATGGTGACCTGGGTTTTCGACGGCAGGCGCGCATCATTCGCGTAGTGCCATTGCAGGACCGCCTCCAAGGTCGCCTTCCGGAGTTCGTCCGGTCCGCTCAATACATGGGCGTCGGACACCGCGCCTGTAGCGCTCAAAGTAAGTTCTACGAGCACATCGCCTTCGATTCTCTTGTACAGCGCCTCGCTTGGATAAATAACCGGCACACGATGCAGCAACGTCAGCCCGCCGGAGTCTACCGAAATGCCAGGCGCATCCGGTTTGTCCTGCGCGGCGGCTTTGTCCTGCGGCGCCGCCTGCAGTGGAAACGATCTCACGCCCATCCATCCGGCCAGTGCGAGTACGGCAACGAACGTCGCGAGCGACCAACTCAATCGTAATCTAGACATGGAAACCCCTTTCAGTAAGGAAGCAACTCTTTTCTGTAAATGACGCCTTCGCAGAAACGGAGACGCCGGAAGCAAACCCGGACCAACTTTGGCGGTCGCGAGCGCCAGCAGCGACTCCAGATACTGCTCGCGCGAGTTCAGGATCGCCACGGCCTCGCGGTCAACAGCTTCTTCACGCGCCAATTGAATCTGTGCCATCAGCCACCACATCGCCGGATGAAACCAGAACAGCGCCAGGACGCACTCTTCCATCACTGTAAACAGCCAGTCGCGCCGCCGGACGTGCAGCAATTCATGACAGGCCACCGGCTCGTCTTGAAGACACGCCGCAGGAAGCAGAATCACCGGACGCAGAAATCCAAAGGTCACTGGCCCGGGAGCGTCGGCGGAAACATGCACGTCCGCGTGAATTCCGATCCGCCGTTCGAGATCGCCAAAGGCTCCGGGTACCCGCTTTGAATCCCGGCGGTATCGTTCGAGTCTCACGAAACCAACCGCTAGCATCGCCAGACGGATCATTGCCCCGCCGATGACAAGCAACCAGATGACGCTCGGCAGCGGTATCTGGAGGAACCCCAAACCGTGACCTCTTTCGATGGGCGTGAACGAACCGGTTGCAATCTGCACCGACGAATCGATGTTCAAGCGGCGCCAGGGCTCGATCGACGGCAGCAGCAGGCAAATCAACAGCAGCGCCTGCCAGCAGTACAAGCGTGCTTTCGGGATTCGGATGCGCAGCGCCTGTATGAGAAGCCCGCCGGCCGCCGCGAGCATCAGGATCTGCAGGCTATAGAAGCCGAGGTTACGCAGCCATAACGTCGCCATTTAGCGCTCCTTTCTGATCATGCGCGCCAATTCGTCCAGATCCTTATTGGTGAGTTTGCGGTCCTCGATCAGATGCACCAGCAGCGGTTCGGCCGATCCATTGAAGACGCGGTCCACGAACTCCCGCACCATTCCCTGAATCACCTGCTTCTTGGGCTTAGTGGGCCGATAGACGTAAGCTCGATCTTCCGCGGATTTGCGCAGATACTTTTTCTGCTCCAGGATATTCATCATGGTCATCACGGTGGTGTATGCGATCTTGCGGCGCTCCAGCAGCGATTCGTAGACATCGCGTACCGTGGCCCGCTCGCGCTCCCATACGATCTTCATGATCTCCAGCTCCTGCTCGGTCAAAGTGGATGTTTTGGGTCGCATACTAATTTATTAGTACTAAATGAGCCGGATGTCAAGCACAAAATAAATCGGGGGCCGCGCCGGCGGGGCAAGGTATCCTGAAAACATGAAGGCCGTTGCCGTATTTCCGGCTCGCCGCCAGGTGCAACTCATTGACCACCCGGAACCTGACATTCAATCGCCTACCCAGGTGAAGGTGCGGATGCTGGATGTGGGTGTATGCGGAACCGACCGGGAAATTATCGCTTTTCAATACGGCACGCCGCCGGACTCGAGCGACTATCTGATCATCGGCCATGAATCGCTCGGCCAGGTCGTCGACGCCGGCGAAAAAGTGACCAATACGAAAGTGGGCGACCTGGTGGTCCTCACCGTGCGCCGTCCTTGCCGGCATCCAAGCTGCATCGCCTGCCGCTCCGGACGTCAGGATTTTTGCTACACCGGCGACTTCACCGAACGCGGTATCAAGCAACGCCACGGTTACATGACCGAACTCGTGGTCGAGGAAGAAAGTTACGTAAACGTGGTCCCCCGCGACCTGCGCGATGTGGCCGTACTGGTTGAGCCACTGACAATCGCGGAAAAATCGCTGGCACAGCTCAAGACCATCGAACAGCGCTTGCCGTGGAATGGCAAGGGACATCGCAACGCCCTGGTGCTGGGCGCGGGCCCGGTCGGGCTGTTGGGTGCCATGGCTTTGACCGTCGCGGGCTTCGAGGTCACGGTGTACTCGCGATCCAGCCAGCATGAAGAAAAGAACGACATCGTCAGTGCCATCGGCGCTCAATATATAGCCGCCGAAACGCACTCGGTGGACGACATGGCGAAGGCCGCTGGAGCGATCGACGTGGTCTACGAAGCGATTGGTGCGTCCGGCGTCGCTTTTGAAGTAATCCAGCATCTCGGGCCAAATGGCGTGTTCATTTTCACCGGAGTGCCCGGCCGCAAAGGACCCATCGAGGTAGATACCGACCACATCATGCGCGACGTGGTCTTGAAAAATCAGGTGATTCTCGGCAGCGTCAACGCTCCGCCCCAGAGCTTTCAAGCGGCCATCGGCGACCTTGGGACATTCATGCAAAAATGGCCCGAGGCCGTCCGCGCCTTGATCACCGCGCGTTTTCCGATCGATCAAGCGACTAAACCTTTGGCGCCCGGCGCAGGTGGAATCAAGAACGTCATAGCAGTATCGGCATGAATAATAATTGGATCGATATCTCCGTGCCGCTGCATAACGGGATGGCCCATTGGCCCAATGACCGGCCATTCGAGCGCGCGGAAACCGAAACGATTGCGAATGGCGGCGAGTGCAATTTATCCGAAATCAGCGCCAGCGCCCACATCGGCACCCACATGGATGCGCCCCGTCATTTCCTGCCCGGCGGCCCAGGCATCGAAACCTTTCCGATTTCCGCCGGCGTCGGACGCGCGCGAGTGATCGCGATCGAAGATCCCGAGTTGATCCGCGTGAGTGAGTTGAAGCCTTATAGATTAACGAAAGGCGAGCGCATTCTCTTCAAGACCAGGAATTCCGAAGAAAGCTGGACCACCTTAAAGTTTCAGAAGAAGTTCGTCTACATTCCAAATGAAACCGCGGCTTACCTGGCCGATTGCGGCCTTCAAACCGTGGGCGTGGATTACTTGTCGGTAGGCGGCTACGACACCGATGGCCCCGAGACTCATCGCACGCTGCTCAAAGCTGGCATCTGGATTATCGAAGGCCTGAATCTGAAGGACGCCGAGCCGGGCGATTATGAACTGATTTGTCTCCCGCTGAAGATCTTGGGCAGCGATGGGGCGCCGGCACGCGCGGTATTGCGGCGCGCGAGTTAATTTCGCGCTTCGACCACCATCCGCATTCCGTACTTGGTCCTCAGCGTGATCAGCGGCAGCGGTTCCACGCGCTGGTCCTTGGCTAACCTCAACTTCCACTTCTGCGCGAGCGCCGCGATCATCAGTACGCCTTCCATCCACGCAAAGCGCTCTCCGATGCACACTCGCGCTCCGCCGCCGAATGGGAAGTACGAGAACTTTGGACGGGCATCGCGGGCCTCGGGAGTCCAGCGCTCCGGATCGAAACGCTCCGGATCGGGGAACCAGCGAGCGTCGCGCTGCATGACATACGGGCTCAGGATACAGATGGATTTGGCCGCGATCGGAATCCCGCCCAGCTCGAACGCACCCTTCGCCATTCGCCCGATAGCCCACGCCGGCGGATACAAGCGCATGGCTTCGGCAAAAACCATCTCCGTATAACGCAACTGCGCGAGATCGGCCATGCCCGGTGCGCGGCCTTCCAGCGCCGTGTCGATCTCCGCATGCAGCCGCCGCTCGCATTCGGGATTTTGCGAAAGCAAATACCAGGTCCAGGTAAGCGCGTTAGCGGTGGTTTCATGTCCGGCGAGAAACAGCGTGAGCGCCTCATCTCTCACCTGCTTATCGGTCATGCCGCTGCCATCGGCCTCTTCATCGTGCGCCAGCAGAAGCATGGAAAGCAGGTCGCCCGTATCTTCACCGCTGCGCCGGCGTTCGTGGATGAGACCGTAGATGGTCTTATCCAGCCGCGCTCCCGCTTTTTCGAAACGTCGTATCGAAGGCAGCGGCAATTTCTGGACGTATTCGGAAAACGGCATCATCAGCATGCGGAACATCTTCAACACAATCGTGAGAGCCTCGCCGATTTCCGGAGCTTCGGCCTCGATGTCGGCGCTGAAAAGCGTTTTGCCGACCACCGCCAGAGTCAGCCGCATCATTTCACTGGATACATCCACGGTGCTTCCAGCGGTCCACCGATCGCGAAATTGCAGGCCATATTCGCTCATCACCTTCGCATAGGCCGCCAGCCGCTCGCGATGAAACGCGGGCTGCACCAGCCGCCGCTGCCGCAGATGAAACTGGCCTTCGCTGGTTAGCAAACCCTCGCCCAGCAGTATTCGCGCGCGCTGCAAAGCGCGGCTCTTGATGAAGTTCGCTTGATTGGTGACCAGCACCTCCCGCACCAGATCGGGATGGTTCACCAGATAAATATGCTGCGAAGCGACCCGGAAGTAAGCCAGATCTCCGTACTCGCGCGCCATCCTCGTCAGAAACCGGATGGGGTGAGCGCGAAACGGACGCAGATGGCCCACCACCGGTAGATTCTTGGGGCCTCGCGGCTGGGGCGCGGTCAGCAGCACGGCGTTACTTGCATCCGATCACAGTGTACAACAGCGCCTTCACTGCCGATATCAAACTAGAATGCTTAGAGAGGGTCACATGCGGCCGCGGATTGCGCTCATCTCTGCACTACTCGTCAGCCTTACGTTCGCCCGTCCGGAAGGTGCGCGCTACCTTCGGTGGAATGAAATACAGCCGCTTCTGGCCGGTATCCCGGCCTCTACGGAAAAGGCTCCGGACTTGACCGACGCCAAACACTGGGACGCTTGGGTCCACCAGCGCGATGCTGAAATCCGGGGAGGTATCGAGCGTTGCATCGAAGACTCCATCAGCATGCTGATCATATTCGGGACATCCTTCACAACTCTGCCTCGCTTGGCCAGTCCCGCCGACGCAGTGACGCCGGCCGGAGGCCTGACCACTGCCGCCCGCGCCAGAATGGAGGCATTCATCGGCGGCCTCGATCAGATCGACGATGAGCGCTTTCGCTCGATACTGCAGTTCCTGCGCCGGCGGGAGATTGCGCAAGACGAGCTGCGGGCCTTTCTCATTGGCAATTTGCGGCGCGCGGCATTAGAACGAGGACGCATACACAGTACCGGCCCCGGCCCAACTGCCATCGAACAGGCTCTCCGAGGTCTGATGAGCGCCGGCAAGGCGCCCCCGCGCATCCGCCGTATAGGCGTGGTTGGGCCGGGTCTCGACCCCGAATTCGATCCCGACACCTACAACTTGTTCGCGAGCTTGGACGCAGCCCTGGCGTCGGGGCTCGCAAAACCGGGCAACGTCGAGCTGGTAGTTTTCGACATCAACCCCTGGGTTCTTTCGCATGTTCGCGCTGTGGCCGCCAAGTCCGGCGGACGAAACGGCGCGCGCATCCGCGCCGAAGATATGATTATCAGCACCCAAACCATCGACGCAGCGCCGGACCAGGGGTTCGACTTAATAGTCGCCGCCACTGCCGGTTATAGTCGAATCGAGCTGACACTGGCCATGGCAAGCGTGGCACGGATGCTGGCCAGCGGCGGCATCTTTCTTGCAACTGGAGCCGCATCGGTCCCGATTCCGCAGGAATTGGTAATGATCAGCGGTGGGGCCGGCGAAGGAATCACGGCGTATCGAAGGCGTTAGCAGCTTACTTCTCTTCCTGCATGAGCCGGACCATCTTCGTGACCAAGCTCCGGGGACTTAACCGCAGGGATTGGGTCATCAGCTTGTTCCCTAGACCGGGAATCACGATTGTCTTTCCCGCCATCAACCCGCGATAGCCCGCCTCCGCCACCGTCCGGGCGGACATCATCTTCCTGCCCTTCACCAGTCCGGAATTTTGCATTTTGGCGCGCTCTTGAAAATCCGACTCGGTCGGTCCGGGACAGAGCGCGCTGACCGTGACGCCGGTGCCTTCCAGCTCGTTGGCGATCGCCTCGGAGAACGAAAGAACGAAAGCTTTAGTCGCAAAATAAATCGCCATTAGCGGACCCGGCTGGAACGCCGCCGTCGAAGCGACATTCATGATTTTCCCGTTCCCGGCCGCGATCATGGCCGGCAGATAGAGTCTGGTCAGGGCCACCAGCGTCGTCATATTGAGCTGCATCATATTCAGCTCTTCGGTCAAGGCTTTGTCGGCAAATTTACCGAAGACTCCGAAGCCCGCATTGTTCACCAGAACGTCGACCGCCGGCACTTTGCCATGAATCTCCTCGGGCGCGCCGGGCAATGAAAGATCGATGGCCAAAACCTGAGTCTCGGCAGGACGAAGCTCCTGGGCGATCTCCTCTAAACGCTTCTGGTTGCGCGCGACCAGAACCAAACGGTAGCCCTCGCGCGCGAAAATGCGAGCCAGCTCGAGTCCGATGCCGCCGGAAGATCCGGTGATCAGTGCTATCGGCATATGGTTACCAGTGCTTGCGCCTCCGCCGAGCGCCCTTCCCCTACGGGGCCTGTTTTTTCCGCGGTCTTGAATTTTACCGACACCTGGCCGACCTCCAGGGCCAGCGTCTGAGCGATCTTTTCCCGGATCGCATGCCGGAAATCCTTAAGCTGAGGGCGTTCGAGAATCACGGTGGAATCCACGTTCACGATGCTATATCCTTGGGCCGCGATCAGATCCCGCGCCGCCCGTAGAAATTGCGCGCTATCGGCGCCTTTCCATTTCGCATCGGAATCCGGAAAATGCATGCCGATGTCGCCCAGAGCCGCCGCGCCAAGCAGAGCATCGGTGATGGCGTGCGAAAGAATGTCGGCGTCGGAATGACCTTCCAGTCCAAATTCGGATTCGATCTTCACGCCACCTAAGATGAGCGGTCGGCCGGGCCCAATCCGATGCACATCCCAGCCTTGTCCTATTCGCAGATCGGTCAAGACGAGACCCGCGGAGCCAGTTCCTCCGCCAGGAACAGCCGGGCGAGATCCATATCCGACGGTTTGGTGATCTTGATATTGCGGTCGCTGCCCGGAATCACGCTTACTTCCACCTGCTCCAGCCGTTCCACCAGGCTCGATTCGTCCGTCCCGGCGAAGCTATCCTCGCGGGCCTTGGCAAAAGCCTGTTTTAGTAAATCGAAGCGGAAGACTTGAGGAGTTTGCGCCAGAATCAAACGCTCGCGTGGGATAGTCTGGCGGATCTTATTGCGGTGCACCTGTTTGACCGTGTCCACCGGCACGATGCCCACGATCGCGGCGCCCGTCTCCTGAGCTTCGGCGAAAACTTTCCCGAGCACGGAATGTTCAATGAATGGCCGGACGGCATCGTGCACCGCCACCAGCTCAGTTCCGGGGTCTAGCGTGGCCAACGCATTCTGCACCGAAGCCTGCCGGCTATCGCCTCCCTCCACCAGCCGCACGGGCTTAGGGAAATGTTCCCGCTCAAGCAGATCCCGGACCCATTCCACGTCTTCGGCGCGCAATGCCACCACAATCTCGCTGACTTCAGGAGCCGAGACGAATTTCCGGATGGTGTGCAGCAGTATAGGCGAGCCTTCGAGCAGCATAAACTGCTTGCGGCTAGTGCCGGCCTTCTCGGGGACAGCACGCCCCATTCGAGTCCCCAGCCCCGCGGCCGGGAGGATTACCGAAACTTTCATCTCAATCCTTTAGCCCGCTGCTCCGACTCCGGATCCCCGCTCAGCCGGCTGTGCGCCGGTAGACGCGGGATGCTCGCGCGAAGCCGGTGACTGCCGCTCCGAATGGCTCTTGTCGTGGACGGCATGGACGCGGTCGTCAAACCGGCCGAAGATCATTTTGCCGGCGGTGGTCTGAAGAACGCTGGTCACGGAAATGTCGATGGTACGGGAGATCATCTTCTTGGCGTTGTCCACCACCACCATGGTGCCGTCGTCCAAATAAGCGACTCCCTGATTGTACTCTTTGCCTTCCTTGAGAATAAAGACACGCATCGTTTCACCCGGCAGCACGATGGGCTTGAGGGCGTTGGCGAGTTCATTAATGTTCAGGACTTCGACGCCGTGAAGCTGCGCGACCTTGTTCAAGTTGAAATCGTTGGTGACGATTTTGCAGTTGTACACCTTGGCCAGCTCGATCAGCTTCATGTCCACTTCAGGGACGTTGGGAAAATCGTCCTCCAAAATCTGAACGTTGAGCTGGGTCATCTTTTGGATGCGCTGCAGAATGTCCAACCCGCGGCGGCCGCGATTACGTTTGAGCGAATCGGCCGAGTCCGCTACCAGTTGAAGTTCCCGGAGCACGAATTGCGGGATCACCAGCGTGCCATCCAGAAAACCAGTTTCTACAATATCGGCGATGCGGCCGTCGATAATGACGCTGGTATCCAGGATTTTGAAGGACTGGCTGGAGGTTTGTTCGCCGCCAAAAAGCCCTCCCAGCGCCCCCAGGTTCAACATCTCGCCTTTGCTCGCGCCCACGACTAACCCGACGTAGGCCATCCACAGCAACAGCAGGAGTTGCAGAAAGGAAACCGTGGTGGAGGGGCCTGGAATAGCGCGGGACAGGACCAATGAGATCAAATAAGCTCCAATGATTCCGAGAAGAGATCCAAAGGCCGCGCCGAAGATGCGCTTGAGTGTAATTTTCCGAACCTGGACTTCAAAGAGAACAATGGCTACTCCGAAACCCAGGCCGGCCCCCGCTGCATATTGACTGGAAAGATCGAAAGGCCGCAAATACCAAGCGGACGTTGCCAGCAGCAGGATAAAGAGGACGCGAACGATAAGAAGGCTATTCACGACACTACCACCCCCAACAGAGCGGACTGTCCATCGCGGATTGAATTACCCACGTTGCACTGTGCGCATTGAGTATAACACCGACAAATAACTGATGTCTTTGGTGGAGTGCTAGGACTTACAGGAGGGCTAGAACTGGGCGGCCGAGCTGGCGATAAATCCGCGTCCGTTGAAACTAGAGAGCTTTGGCTAATTCTTCCGCGAAAGCGCTATGCGGTCCTTGTGGTCCGTTCGGGCTATTGTTAGGGCGTTTGTGCTTTCTGCCACCGCGTTCACGGCGTGGGCCGGCCGGCGGCGCTGCTCTATTCACCTGACCTGTTTGTCCGGGACCGGGGCCCTGACTTTTTGATCTGGGGGGCTGAGCTTGGTTGGCGCGCAACAGCCGATCTTCCAGCGGCGCGCGGTCGAAACGTCGGATGATCAGATTCATCTCTTCTGAGTTAGGGGTGTCGATAAAGGCGAAGCCCTTCGACTCTTGCGTCTCAGGATTGCGGATGACCTTCACGTCATCGTAGACGAGGTTTTCTGCGTTAAGCCAGGACTTGATGTCGTCCTTGGTAACCCAGACAGGCAAATTTCCGAGGAACACTGTGAAACTCATTCTGTGATGTCGTTAACTCCGTTGGGGATTGTGCGGAACTGCTTCGCGGATGCGATCCATGAAAGCTAACCTATCGTATCACATCCGAAGTAGCCGAGCCAACTACAAAATTTGCGTAAAACGCTGTTTTTCCAACGAAAAGAAAACCGGCTGGGCGGTCATCGCGGCCCAGGACGTATAGCAGGTGGCCGGGCCGCCGGATCCGCAAAAACGAACTTGTCACACTCTAGACCGCTCAATATTTCGGCACGCTCGGATCTACCTTATCGCTCCATGCCAGGATGCCGCCCTTCATGTTTCGCACCTTGCGGAATCCCGCCTGTTTCAGAAAATCGACCGCCTTGGCGCTACGCATCCCGCTCTTACAATGCGCCACGATCTCGTCGGCTGAATTGAGTTCGTTGACGCGCTTCGGCAGATCGCCCAGCGGGATCAATTTCGCATAAGGGATCTTACATATTTGATACTCGTGCGGCTCGCGCACGTCGATCAAAACGAACGGGTCGCCGCGATCGATCTTGGCCTTTACTTCCACCGGATCGATATCGCCCTCGGCCGCTACCGGTTCGTGCGGCTGATTCGGAATCCCGCAGAACTCCTGATAATCGATCAACTCGCGAATGGTCGGATGGTCGCCGCACACCGGGCATTCCGCATTCCGCCGCAGCTTCAACTCGCGGAAGCGCATGGCCAGCGCGTCATAGAGCAGCAGCCTTCCCACCAGCGGCTCGCCGATACCCAGGATCAGCTTTACGGTTTCGGTAGCCTGGATCAATCCGATGGTTCCCGGCAAAATTCCCAGCACACCACCCTCGGCGCAGCTCGGCACCAGGCCCGGAGGTGGCGGCTCGGGATACAGGCAGCGATAGCATGGGCCGCCCTGGTAGGCGAACACCGTGGCTTGGCCTTCGAAGCGAAAAATCGATCCGTAAACGTTCGGCTTTCCGAGCAGCACGCAAGCGTCGTTCACCAGGTATCGGGTGGGGAAATTATCAGTGCCATCGACGACGATGTCGTAATCTTTCAAAATCTGCAGCGCGTTCTCGCTGGTGAGCGCGGTCTCATGCCGGTCGATCTCGAGAAACGGATTGATGTCCAGCATCGTATCGGCCGCCGAATCCAGCTTCTTACGCCCGACGTCCTTGGTGCCGTGAATCACCTGCCGCTGCAGGTTGGTAAAATCCACGACATCGAAATCCACCAGGCCGATCCGCCCGATGCCCGCAGCCGCGAGATACATGCCGAGGGGCGCACCCAGGCCGCCGGTGCCGATCAGCGCGACTTTGGCGGCCTTCAACTTCAACTGCCCTTCCATGCCGACTTCCGGCATGACCAGGTGGCGGCTGTACCGCAGAATCTCCTCTTTCGACAGCGTCACCGGGGGCGCGGCGATTCCAGCCGATCCGCCGGCGATGCTGGGAACGATCGAGACCGTGTCGCCATCTTTCAAAGGCGTCGCTTCCTTGCTTAAGTAGCGAATGTCTTCGTCGTTGACATAGACGTTGACGAAGCTCCGTAGCTTACCTTCGTCGTTGTACAGATGCCGCCGCAGGTCGGAATACTCGCTGGTCAGCGACTGCAAAACCTCGCCCACGGTCTTGCCCGCAAGCTGCACCGCATCCTGCTTGCCGGCATACTGGCGAAGCGGCGTGGGAATCAGAACCTTAGCCATAGATCAATTCTTCCTTTGGAGCTTCCTTCTGGTCAAAATCAGGCCGGTAGCTATTAGCGTGATCGAAACGCCCGTTCTTTATCGATAGTACGACGTACGAAAACCAGGAGCAGGAGTTGGCCAGATCGCGCTTCGAAAAATACGCGTCGCAATCGGGATGGGAGTGAAACACGCCCAAAACGTCCAAGCCTCGCTCGCGCGCTTCCCGGTCCACGCGATTCAGGTCCTTCGGGTCCATTACGAAGAAATCCTCCTGCGGGCCGGTGTACGTGTTCGGCAGCGGCACGGCTTCCCGCACCACGCCGTCCGAGCCCAGCATCACGCCGCAACACTCTTTGGGAAATGTCTGCTCGGCATGCGAAACCATGGTATCCCATGCCTGGGTCTGAATCCGGATCATGCCCCGTCGGGTTCGCTCCAGAACGGCTCGCTCAAATACTTGTATGCGCCGTCGCACAGGATGGTGACGATCACGCCCGTCTCGCCGGCCTCGACTAATTTGCGGCCCACCGCGCGCGCGGCCACCAGGTTCGCACCCGAGGAGATGCCCACCAAGAGAGCTTCTTCGCGAGCGATCCGGCGGCACATCGCGTAGGCGTCCTCAGTTTCGATCCAGATGTTGTCGTCGGCCACCGCGGGATCGTAGATGCCGGGAACAATCGCGGTCGGCATATGCTTCAGTCCTTCCAGACCGTGGAAGCCGGAAGAAGGCTGGGCCGAAATGCATTTGATGTTCGGTATTTCCTTGCGGAGACGGCGCGAGTTGCCCATGAACGTTCCGCTGGTCCCCATAGAGGCCACGAAATGCGTGATGCGACTGGCGGTCTGCGCCAGAATCTCGACTGCCGTACCTTCGTAATGCGCTTTCCAGTTGGCTGGGTTGTTGTACTGATCGGGATAAAAATAGCGGTCGGGATCCTGCTTGTAGATCTCACGGCACAGGCGAATCGCTCCATCCGATCCTTCGCCCGGATCGCTGAAGACCATCTCGGCGCCGTAAGCATGCAAGACATGCTTGCGCTCCATGGAGGCGTTTTTCGGCAGGCACAGCTTGATCTTATAGCCGCGATAAGCCCCGATCATGGCATAGGCGATGCCAGTGTTTCCGCTGGTGGCGTCCAGCAGCACGCGGTCATGAGTTAGCTTGCCGGTGCGCTCGCCATCCAGGATCATATTGAGCGCCGCCCGGTCCTTTACGGACCCGCCGGGGTTGAAAAACTCGGCCTTCCCATAGATCTCGACACCCGGCAGATCGTGCGCGATACGCTCCATGCGGATCAGGGGGGTGTGACCGATCAGTTGCAGTAGATTCGTCGACACCAGCCGCGAGACGGGCGGAACGATGGAAGTAGCGACAGACATTAGACTTGCCCTAATTTTATCACCTATTTGTCAGTAGACAATGGGGTGTACGCTCAACTCGCACATGCTGTTGGATGCATGGGGGCTCCATCGGTCGCTTATTTAATACCTCAGGACAATCTTTGGCGTCGGGTGGCCCTCCTTTATACAATGGAGGCAGTGAAGGTCCGTGACCTGGTCCGAATGATCGAGTCTGACGGATGGAGACACGTTCGAACGACTGGTAGTCATAAGCACTTCAAGCATCCGATAAGGCCGAACGTGGTGACTGTTCCGGGGAACGGTGGTGATGACGTTCCGATTGGAACTTTCAAAGCAATTCTCCGGGCAGCAGGGTTGGAGAGTAAAAAATGAACGTCAAATACGCAGTCATCTTTGAACGAGCCGAAAACAATTGGGCCGCCTACGTCCCTGATCTTCCGGGTTGCATGTCGACGGGTAATACGCTCGAAGAGACAAAAGCAAACATCCGCGAAGCGATTCTCGGACATCTGCAAACGCTGCGGGAATACGGAGATCCGATTCCCCCGGCGTCCAGCTTGGCAGGAGAAGTGGAAGTGACGACGGCGGCGTGATTTCGTGCGTGGCGCACGCGCTCTCGCGTGCCGCGTTCACACTATTGTGAACGCATTTCTTCCCAACGGTGTGCGCAGGAGTGCGCACACGGCACGCACGAGTGCGTGCGCTACACGCTGAACTTCGGCCCTACCCCCAGCTTTCTCCCCAATCGCAGCCAGCGCGACTCTTCCGCCATCCGAACCTGCGCAGCCAATGTCTCGGCGCGGGCTTGCCAGCTCTTGGCCAGCTCACCGGCCGCGCGCCAATGGTCGAGTAACTGACTCACGGCACGGGGGTCCATGGCGAACGGTTCTTTGCGGGCGATCAGCGGCTGGGAAACATCGTGATCGAATAGCACGCCGATCGGGGGCACATTACCGGTCAAAAAGAACACATCCCGAAAGCCGGCATCGAGCAACTTATTCTTAAGCGCCGTCATGCCGAACTCCCGCATTTCGAGCGTCGCCCCCGAGCCACCATGAAAGACCAAATCATCGCGGACTTCCAGGCTCCCGTCCCGCCGCCGGTTGACCAAAACTTGCGAATCTGCGAGCGCTATGATCCGGTATTCGTTGAGCTCTGGAAAGTGCTCGCGCATCCGGTCCTGTGGGTCGCAGTAAATCGTGATTCCCAAAAATCCGCGCGGCTTGAGCAACCGGCAAGCCTCTTCGAGCGCCCGCTCCACCGGCGGAGCGATATGTTCCAGGACGTCGGCCAGCAGAATAAAGTCATATGTCCCGGCCAGCTGCGGATGCGGTTCGGCGATGTCAAAGCGCGGCTCGCGATCGTAAAAGGTGTTGGTGTAATCGAACTTCTCGGCCAGGATCCCTGCGTATCCGGCCTGATCGCTCAAACCCAGGCCGCGAATGGCTTTCAGCGCCGGGAACTCCGCTAGAGTGAGGCTCGACCCGAAGAGTTCCATCGACAACAGATGGATAAGCCCGCGCAATCGAACGTTCGACCCGCACGCGCAACTCGCCGGCTCGGTAGCAAAAGCTTCCACCTGGTTGTAAGCGCCGCAAACATTGCAGGTGAACGAAACCACGCTAAAATTATCTCATCGCTATGAGAAATGCAATCCTTTTGTTGGCGCTGCTAGCGGCCACGTATGCCTTGCCTGCCGCGCAAGTGAAAGGCCGGGGCGCGCCTGGCGCTCCAGTACAACTCGACGTTTACAGCGACTACCAATGCCCGGCTTGCAAGGCGCTGTACGAGAGGACTTTGGTTCCGCTCATAGCCGATTACGTGGACAAAGGAAAAGTATACTTGATCCATCACGAGTTCCCGCTGCCGATGCACCAGCATGCTATGGAGGCGGCCTGCTATGCGTGCGCGGCAAGCCGGGTAGGGAAATACGAACAGGCCGGTGACGTTTTGTTTCGCACCCAGGATAGCTGGGCCGCCAGCGGCAACGTGGACCAAACGGTGTGCAGCATTCTGACACCGGCGGAAGCGCAGAAAGTGCGGGCGCTGGCCAAGGATCCCGCCATCATCGCCGAGGTGCAGCAGGATATTCAGGCCGGCCGCAATGCCAATGTTTCGTCCACGCCCACGTTGATCCTGACGCACCGCTCGAAGCAGTATCGGGTTCCCGGCGGCGCCAGCTACGATATCCTGCGACGCTTCATCGACCAGCTACTTTCCCAATAGCGTGCGGCGCCTGATCCTAGCTCTCCGGCTTCTCATGGCGGCGGTTTTTCTCTACGCCGCCTATACCAAGCTACGCGAGCCCTGGCTGGTATTCGCGATGTCCATCGATGCCTATCAGCTCTTGCCGGAGTGGGCAGTTTTGACGCTGGGGCGAACCATCCCCTGGTTGGAGCTGCTGCTGGGTCTGCTGCTGGCGGCTGGTTTTGCGCTGCGCTATACCGCAGCGGCGGCGGCAATTTTGCTGGGCGTTTTCTTCGGTATAATGGCCCACGCTTACGCGCAAGGATTGAAGATCGACTGCGGATGCTTCGGCCTGGGCGAGCCGATCAGCGCCCGGACCCTGTTGCGCGACGGCATTCTGCTGGCGGCCTGCCTCACACTGGTGTTTCTGGCTATGCGACCGCGGGATCTGGCGCGTGCTCGGCACACATAAAAAAGGCCGGACAATTAGCCCGGCCTTTCACATGGAGCAGGAAGCGGCTTTATCTGGCAGCCAGTAAAGCGCGCAAATGGCGCGCCCGTTCAGGGGATCGAAGCTGACGCAGAGCCTTGGCTTCGATCTGACGGATGCGCTCGCGAGTGACATCGAACTCTTGCCCGATCTCTTCCAGAGTGTGCTCGCGCTCGCAGCCGATGCCGAAGCGCAGGCGGATCACTTTCTCCTCCTTCGGAGACAGGGTCTTCAAAATGTTGGCGGTTTCGTCACGCACGTTGGAATCGATCACGGCATCCACCGGGGAACCCACCCAGCGATCTTCGATCAGATCGCCCAGCGCCGATTCTCCATCGCGGCCCACCGGCGTTTCAAGCGACACCGGATCGCGCGAGATGGTCTTCAGCTTCTGGACCTTCTCCACCGGAATATCCATCCGGCGGCTGATCTCATCGTTGGTGGGAGCGCGGCCCAGTTCCTTTTCGAGCTCGCGCGTGGCGCGCAGGAACTTGTTCATGCTCTCGTTCATGTGCACCGGAATACGGATGGTGCGCGACTGATCCGCGATGGCGCGCGTAATGGCTTGCCGGATCCACCAGGTGGCGTAGGTAGAGAATTTGTAACCGCGCCGGTATTCGAACTTGTCGGCGGCGCGCATTAGACCAATATTGCCTTCCTGGATCAGATCCAGCAGGTGCAGACCACGGTTAACGTATTTCTTGGCAACGGAAACCACCAGTCGCAGGTTGGCCTCCACCAAATCCTTTTTGGCGCGTTCGGCTTCGATTTCGCCGTGCCGGATTACCGATAAGCTGTGCTTCAGATCGACCACCGATGCGCCGGCGGCGGTCTCGAGCTTGCGAATCTCGCGCTTCAGCTCACGCGCGCGGGCCTGCGCGGCAACTCCGTTCCGGCCCTCCAGCTTGCGGAACTCCAGATCCAGATGAGCCATTTGTTCCACGGCATGTTCGATTTCTTTGGCGAACTGCTTCCAGCGCGAGGGCAGCCAGGCGACCCGCCGTATTTCTCGGGAGATCTCAACCTTGCAACGGTTGAGCTTGCCCATCCACCGGCGCCGGATCTTTTTGTTGCTCAGCGGGACCGATTCCACTCTCTCGACTAACTGCTGCTCCCGCTTGTGGAGCGCGATGATCTCGGCGAATTCCGCCCGGACATCGGCCTGTTTCTTGGTATCGGCGGGACTGCCTTCCTCCACATCCCCCAAGTCGACAAAGTTGTCCAGTTCTTCTTCGCCCTGCTTCAACAGCTCGGCGATCTCGACGACACGCAACTGGACCAGGGCGGAACGGCTGATGGATTTTTGCATGCGCAGCTTGCCGCGCTCCATGCGCCGCGCGAGGTTGACTTCCCCTTCGCGAGTCAACAAGGGGACAGCACCCATCTCTCGCAGATACACGCGCACCGGATCGTCGGTGTAAATCGACTCTTCGACCTGCTGCGCGGCAGGAAACTCTTCGTCTTGAACCTCCTCGGGGTGGAAGAAATTCGTCTCTTCGTCGAAAGGAATCCCGATGGGCTCGTGACTGTCTGTTAGAAATTGATCTTCAAACTGATCCACTTAGCACTCACCTCCCAGTCGGGCACAAACTTCACTCCCGCGTGGGGTTATGTTAAACTGGCTATGCAGACTTCCGCCTTTGCTGCGCCCTAAGCCGCCCTGCCGTCCGTGTGTAGCAATCGATTATAACTCGATTCGGTACCGAAGTTAAGCCCTAATATAAAAGATGTTTACGTGGGGGATTGGTTACACGAAACTTATCGAGCCCTCGGGTTCGGTACCTCTAGCCCATCCGCCCCTTCAAGACCGCTTTTGAAGCACTAAGTTCTTAAGTTCATTGAGAAAAGCCTCGACGTCTTGAAAATCACGGTAAACCGAAGCGAAACGGACATAAGCGATCTTATCGAGCCCTTTCAGCTTGTCCATGAGCATTTCTCCTATATCGGTAGTAGTTATTTCCCGGTCAGGGTTGTCGGATAAACGGCTTTCAACGGCGTCTACGACCTCGGCCAGCTTCGCCATTGGCACCGGGCGCTTTTCACAGGCTTTCAGGAGCCCATTCAAGACCTTCTGGCGGTCGAATTTTTCCCTTCTCCCGTCTTTCTTTACTACCATGTAAGGGATCTCGTCGCTTCGTTCGTAGGTCGTGAAGCGGCGCTCGCATTTGAGACATTGCCGGCGCCGGCGGATGACGTCGCCTTCCTTGCTTTCCCGCGAGTCGATGACGCGGTCTTGTTTAAATCCGCAGAACGGGCAGGTCATAGGGAAACGTCCTTCGGTAACTCCCTCAGCTTCCGCCAGCTCAGGCCCTCGTGAAAGGCACAAGCTAAGCCAACGGGCACTATAACTACAAATGTAATAATCCATATAAAGACTGCCAATCCCGCAGCCGCTTCCAGAGGAATGCGATATATCTCTGTAAACACGAGGATCGATATTACCTGCACACCGCCTCCGATTCCTGGTATCTGCACCACGCTCCCAAATGCCATGAATCCGAGTATTATTACTACATCCGTAATTTTAAATGCGGAGCTGACCGGGAATGAACGGAACAGGGCATAGTAGCTCGCGACGATCAGAGCCCATTCCAGCACAGTATAGAGTAACAGCAGGACTAACGACCAGGAATCGCGGGTGGATTCCATCCCTTTCGAAAATGCCTTCAGCATCCGTTCTACCCGGTTGTAGTAGTTCTCCGGCAGAAAGGTCAAGGCACCGAGGAGCCGCGCGTGAGCAGTATCGGAGAAATTCCGGAACAGTACCAGGAACAGGAGACACGCGATCCCGATGGCGGCCACCAAGTAGCCTCCTGTCCCCAGGACCCATCGCAGCGCCGGACCGAGAGGCAGCCCACGGGTCGGTATCCAGGTCAAAGCGAATCCAAACAGCAGTAGTACAGCGAGCAGATCCAAAATTCGTTCCAGCATCCAGGCTGCAACCTGGGTCGAAAAGGGCAGCCCGGCGCTTACCGAAATCAAGTATGGCCGCACTACCTCACCGGCCCGCCCCAGCAAGACTACCGCAGTAAATCCGATGGCCGTGTCGTAGGTCAGCTTGCGGACCGTCAACGGACTGCCCAGAGGCCGCAACATAACCTCCCAGCGCAGGGCACGGCCCCAATAGGTCAATAACATCAGGACGATGGATACTATCAACCAGGCCGGGTTCACATGTGAAAGAGTGTTGAGGAAAAGCTGCCACTGGAAGGTGCTTCCGCGGGCCCTGTAAAGCAGCCACGCGATGAGTAGCACGGCGCCGCCGCCTAATATCAGCAGCCTGCCGGTCCAGCGGCGCGGTGCGGGACGGTCACCGGCCTCTACCACCGGGCTCCCCAAGTTGGTGGACTCCCAGCGGAACTGGTACGCTGGACATGACCCTTGTAGAATGTAAATCTTGGATTCAAGTGAACTTCTTATCATAAATCCTCGTTTCCTTTACTGGAAGCAGGAGATAAGAGGAATCATGGCCACGGTGGCAGTTCCGGCAGCAAAATGGAATTGGGCGCCACCCTGTTCACAACTTGGGGCGAGCATTGGCTTGGACGCAGATGCCCAACTCGTGGAACGCTGCCTCAGCGGCCAGGACGCTGCGTGGGAAGACCTTGTAAAGCTGCATACGCGGCGCGTTTATTCGATTTGCTACCGGTTCACCAGCAGCGAAGCCGAGGCGCAGGATCTGACGCAGGACGTTTTCCTGCGGGTATTCAAGAACCTGAAAAGTTTTCGATCGGGCGAAGGATTGTTCGTAGTGTGGTTGACCCGGTTGACCAGGAACCTGCTGATCGATCATTACCGCCGGACGCGGCTGGAGCGGGCCACCGAGTCGATCGACGATCATGTGATAGCGCTCGAAGAGAGCACGGCGATGTCAGCCCGCGCGGATGGAATGCTGGCGGGGCGAGAGGCCAGCGAGTTGCTGCAGTCGGCTCTGCAGAAACTTTCGCCCGAATTGCGAGAGACCGTGATCCTCCGCGATATCGAAGAATTGGAATATCGGGAGATCGCGCAAGTGCTCAATGTTCCGGAAGGAACCGTGAAGTCGAGATTGAACCGCGGGCGGGCCGAGCTGGCTCGCGTGCTGCGGCGGCATAAGGTTCGGGTATGACGTGCGCTGAGCTGGAAATCCTGCTGTGCGACTACGTGGACGGAACGCTCCACGGGGAGCAGAGGTCCGCTCTCGAGAGTCATCTGGCCGGATGCGGCGCGTGTACGGAGTTAGCGAAAGATGTGGCCGGCGCGACGGCGTTTTTGGAGCGCGTGGCGACGGTGGAACCGCCGGCGGAATTGCTGACGCGAATCCTGCACGAGATTCCGCACGGCCGCCAACGATCTTCCGACCGGCCGTCCTGGTGGCGCAGGCTGTTCGGCGGCTGGATCGAATCCGTGCTGCAGCCGCGCTACGCCATGGGGATGGCGATGACGATTCTGTCGTTCTCAATGCTGGCGCGCTTCACTGGCATCGAGCCGCGGCAATTGAATCCGCAGGATTTGGATCCGGTGAAGATCTGGCAGTCGATTGACGATCGGGCGCACCGGATCTGGGACCGGGGAGTGAAATACTACGACAACCTGCGGTTGGTGATCGAAGTCCAGTCGCAATTGAAGGAATGGACCGATCAAGCGCAGGCTCAGAGCGCCCCCGATAGTGGAACGACCGTAAGTGGAACGAATGACAAGAAGTAGCGTGGAACGAATGACAAGAGGTAACTAAGATGAATTGCGTGAATCATCCCGATTTGCCGGCCATAGCTTATTGCCGGGCCTGCGGCAAGCCGCTTTGCGAAGCCTGCCGCGTAAGCGCTGGAGGAACTGTTTACTGCCAGGAGCATGCGCCGGCGGCCGCGGCCACACCACCGGGAACCGCGTATGAATCGTCGCCTTATACGGCGCCAGATCCGATGAGCGCGCCAGCATCGATTCCCATTGCCGGGGCCTCGCCGGGGCTGGCCTTCCTGTTGGGCCTTATTCCGGGCGTCGGTGCGATTTATAACGGCCAATATGTCAAAGGGCTGATCCACGTGGTAGTTCTGGGCGTTCTCATCAGCATCGTCAGCAGCAACGAAGCCGCGGGCGGCCTGGAGCCATTGTTCGGGATGATGATCGGCGTCTGGGTTTTTTACATGGCGTTCGAAGCCTATCACACTGCGCGAAAACGCCAGTTAGGCCAGCATGTGGACGAATTTTCGAGCCTGGTGCCGCTGCACGGCCAGCAGTCCAGCTTTCCAGTAGGACCAGCCGTTCTCATCGCGGTGGGTCTGCTGTTCCTGCTCAATAACATGGAAATTATCCGCTTCAGCCAGATCATCCGCTATTGGCCGATCGCTTTAATCGCGCTGGGAGTGTACATGTTGTACGAGCGCCTGTCGTCAGCCGAGCATCGGCACTCCGCCCCCGCCGGCGTACAGGAGGCCACCCATGAACGACACTAGCTACAATCTCGTTCAGGCGATCCGCGGGCCGATTATGCTGATCCTGTTGGGAACCCTGGTGGCCATGGATTATTTCGGCGTGTATGGTTTCAGCCGGACCTGGCCGATCCTGATCATCGCTTTCGGCTTGCTGAAGCTACTGGAGAAACTAGTCGCGAATCCCGTGGCGCCGCCTCCCCTGGGACCGCCCCCTATCGATAACACGCCGCACGGAGGGAATGTGATATGAGGCGCGGCTCAGTGATCGGACCGTTGATACTGATCGTAATCGGCGCGCTGTTTCTGATGCGGAATCTGTGGCCGGATATTCCCCTGGCCGACCTCGTTTCGCGCTATTGGCCGTTCGTGTTGATCGCCTGGGGCGGCTTGAGATTAATCGAGATCCTGGGGGCGGCAGCGCTGTCGAAGCCGGTCCCCCGCAATGGCATTTCGGGCGGGGAATGGATGCTGGTGTTTCTGATCTGCGTCATCGGCGGCACCATGTATACGGCCCGCCACTACGCGTCGTGGTTTCCGGCCGGCCGGGCGTGGCGCGGCGTGATGGTCAATATGGGCGAGCCCTATGACTATACTTTGGCCGCTACCGAAAAGCCGTGCGCCAGGAATTGCAGAGTGCTGATTGAAAGCTTTCGCGGAAATGCCAAGATCACCGGCGCGGACGAAGCGACGGTAAAGGCCAGCGGCCGCGAAACCATCCGCTCGTTCCAGCAGTCCGACGCCGACAATGCCAACAAGGAAACGCCGCTCGAGCTGATCCAGCAAGGCGATCAAATCATCGTGCGCACCAATCAGGATCGAGTTAGCGACCGCACTCGCGTGAATTCCGATCTCGAGATTACGGTTCCCATAGGTTCTTCCATCGAAGCGCATGGACGTTTGGGAGATTTTGACATCCAGAATGTGAACGGGACTGTCGATATCAACAGCGACAACGCGGGAGTGCGCCTCGAAAACATCGGCGGCGACGTGCGAGTCGATCTGCGCAAGAGCGACATTATTCGCGCTATCGGTGTCAAGGGCACGGTCGACCTCAAAGGCCGGGGCCAGGATGTGGAGCTCCAGAACATCGACGGGCAGGTGAATGTGGGCGGCACCTATGTCGGCCAGGTCCAGCTCCGGAATCTGGCTCAGCCGCTGCGTTACGAGGACCCGCTAATTACGGTCAGTCTGGAAAAGCTGCCCGGCCAGATTCATATGGGGTTGGGCGAGTTCACCGGCAACAATCTGATCGGGCCGATCCGCTTGAACGCGAGATCGCGCGACGTGCAGATGTCCGACTTCACCCAGTCGCTGGATTTGACGCTGGAGCGCGGGGATGTGGAGCTACGGGCCGGCAAGACCGTGCCGAAGATCGAGGTCCACACGCGCTCGGGGGATATCGACCTGGCGCTGCCGGCGGGAGTAAAAGTCGATTTGAAAGCGTCGACGGATCGAGGCGAGGCGCATAACGACTTTGGCGCGCCGCTGACGGTGGACGAATCAAATCGGGGAGCTACGATCGTGGGCAATAGCGGCGGTCCGCAGGTACGGCTGGAGACGGGGCGCGGTGCGGTTACGGTGCGCAAGGAAGGCGCGGAAGACGTGACGTTCCCGAGCATTCCGTCGGCGCCGGATGCGCCCAAGCCACCGTTGAAGGTGGAGCGGCAATAGCGCTTTGCCGATGCGCGCGCGGGGCGCGGGCACGAGTGCGGCTGACCCTTGGCCCGTCTCCAAAATCCGCGTTGAAACAAAAAGCGGCGACTGATTGCCCTCGTGTGCTGATCGCCAGATGGCGGTTCCTACGCACTCCCACATGCAGCGCTGCTTTTGGCAGGAAGTGTGACAATATATTAACGTCCGCATGTGCGCAAAAGCATGGAGACACGGGACTGATCGGTGGAAGAGCTAGTCGTCGCGTTTTACGAGATGGCGTTTCGCAACCGTTACGCACTGTCCAAGGGCGAGGCGTTTCAGGACTTCTTTTCGACGATTATGGAGATGAGGTATCCCGGGGATTTTGTCCGGGTTCGACCGTGGGGGAGCCTCGGAGACCACAAGAATGACGGCTATCTCACGTCGAAGCGAAAATTGTTTCAGTGCTACGCCCCCCGCGAGATGAGCATGGCGGCCTGCAAAACCAAGATCAACGAGGATTTCTCCGAGGCCCTCCCCTATTGGAAAGCTCACTTTGATGAGTGGATTTTTACGCATAACGACATTGACGGCCTCGCGGCAGATGTCCTTCGAGTTCTTCTCGATCTGAGTACCGCGAATGCTCCAGTTGTGGCTGTCCAATGGGGATATCCTGAACTGCTTGAGGAATTCAGCCGACTATCTGAAACAAATCTAGTGCGACTACTCGGACCAGCTCCGGGAAGGAAGAATGTTATTGACGTACGTTTGGAAGATATACAGAGCTTGCTAGACCACATTGCTCTTCAGCCGGAGCCAAGAAACGTTGATGTGAGGGTAGTTCCTGCGAGGAAATTGGAATATAACCAATTGTCACAGGCCGCCGGCCTCCTATTGAAGGCAGGCATGAGCCGCTCTGAGGTTGTAAAGAAATACCTACGTGGCCTTGCCGACCAAACCAGATACGATCGCACAGCTGGGTCTTTCAGATTGCGTTATCAGGAATTGAGGGGAGCGGGCCGCGCTCCCGACGATATCTTCGTTGAGCTGCAGAAATTTGTTGCGGGTGAAAGCGTAGCTAGCCCCTCGCATCAAGCGGCAACACTGGCGATCCTAGCATTCTTCTTTGAAGCGTGCGAAATTTTTGAACGGCCACCTGAAACTACAGGTACAACGGTATGATTCTTCCGACTAAGGGGTTGGCGGTTGATCGCGCGCTACTCTCGGTGGGAGGAGAAATTCTCCGGCGGCTAGACAAACCAAAGACGGTATCTCGGCTGTGGGATCAGATCCGACATCGTCAAAGTAGTCTCCTAGAATCTGTGGCGTACGATTGGTTCCTACTTGCTCTTGACCTTCTTTACGTGTGGGGCGCAGTGGATTTTGAAGATGGATACATTAGACGGGGGCACGGGAGCATCGCCAGATGATCTATCGCGTACTTAGCTCTCTCGAAACGTTCAAAACTCTCGATTTCAAGTCAGGACTCAACATATTGCTTTCAGATAAGACGCAAGGCTCTACTGAACAGCAGACTCGAAATCGTACGGGAAAGTCTAGTTTCGTTGAACTGGTTCATTTCGTCTGTGGCGGAAATTGTGCGGCCGATTCTTTGTTCAAAGCCCCTGCCCTGATAGAGGCTTCGTTCGGCTTGGAACTTGATGTCTTCGATGAAGTAGCACAAGTGGCACGATCCGGCTCGGAGCCATCGAAGATCGTTCTGGAACGCGGCAACGCCACCCGGTGGCCTAAGCAGCCGAAAGACGAAGAAGAGCCACCTCGGAGGGTGATAAACAACACCAATTGGAGGACAGTACTCGGTCGGGGTTTTTTTGGCATCGACGAGGACGCGGAAGGGGACGATAGAGATGAGGGGAGCGCACGAAGGCCGACTTTTCGGTCATTATTCTCATACTTCGCCCGCCGAGAAAACAGTGGGGGTATGCGTGATCCGGTTCGAAACAGCACCATGCAGCAAACCGGTGATGCGCAAATAGCACTTTCGTACCTTATCGGATTCGATTGGACGATTGCTCAACAGTGGGAATCCGTGCGGCAAAAGGAAAAGCAGATTCGTGAGCTTAAGCGAATTGTTGGCCAAGGTGTACTTACGGAAGTGCTCGATTCTGCGGTTGTCCCCTTGACTGAGACAAACAGTTAAGACACTGATCGCCGTTCGCTGTAAATTCATTGTGCCCGATCCCGGAACGGTTTTAGGATGGACCTGCCGGTGAAGCGGAGACGGGCAA
>Ga0182024_10001108_pt1 | contig 69809 bp, 70 predicted proteins | sample P32metaG_FD_120480 | JGI IMG/M metagenome (GOLD analysis project Ga0182024, IMG submission 120480) | Permafrost microbial communities from Stordalen Mire, Sweden - P3-2 metaG (Illumina Assembly) | ecosystem: Environmental > Terrestrial > Soil > Wetlands > Permafrost | place: Sweden: Stordalen...
CAGCCAACGAGACCTCGAGCGGATGGCTCGCAGCCTCAACGACCGGCCTCGCAAGACCCTCGGATACCTGAAACCATCAGAGAAACTCGCCGAGCTTCTTGCGCACACCGGTTGAGCCCGCCGACATTCCACGGACTTGCCACGGACTTGAGCGGGCCCTTAAAGAGGTCGCGGCTGCACCCAGCCGGCCCGGCCAGCGGTCCACGAGGCCAAGTGCCGGCCGGGCAGGGACCTCATCGGCCGCCGCTCCAGCGAGTCAGGGGCCGGTGGGTTTGGGGTCGTCGTTGGCCTCGCCGGGACACCCAGCGGATTGGGTGATCGTCCGCATGCCCGGTTGGTCGACGCATCGGGCTCACGGCGGGCAAGCTGGGTCCGCGCTCGCGAAGCCGTGCACGATTCACCTCACGCCGCCATTCAGCGGTGAATTGCTGCAGCTAAAGCCCCGTGGGTAGCCGACGGCGTCGACCCCAGCCGGGAGGCCGAGTTCTGTCTTAACGGCATTCGCGCTGGCACAGTCTCGATGGATCGTCTCCACATCGATCGTCTCGGGAAGCTCCGCCGCTGTCACCCTTCGGAGAAGGTCTGGCCGGCCACGGAAGATTTGTCGGAAGATCTTCAACGCCTGCGCCCGGCCAACGAGGGCGTATCGCCGAACATCTGAGAGGTGAGCTACGACATGCTCAACATGCGCGACCTCGGCTTGCGTTGCGCCCACCTGCATGAAGACATCGAGATCAGGTTTGAGTGCCGACAGTGACACCAGAGTCGGCCGATGAGGACCATCCGTCGCACTCGGGGTGGCTCCGGCGCCTGTCACCAGCGGCACCACCACAAGGATGAGCCACGTGACGCCGAAGAACCCTCGTTGGGTCACCTTCATAGGTCTGACCCCCTCCGACCTACACGCTGTTCCGCACTGCGTCGCGTCTCGGGTGTGCCAAAGAGTTCTCATGGACAGGTCGCGAACACGCGTTCTGGATGGTCTCTTTGGCACAAGCCACCGCGCTATCCGGGGGGAAGTTTGGACGAGGGGGCGCATCGTCGGGCCAGGCCCAGTTCGTCGGCTTCCTCGCGGGCTCGGTGGCGAAGGTCCCCTGGCTTCATCTCAGATGAGTCTGGTCGACGGGTGCGACGCAGAGCGTCAGCCGAAGAAACCGCTGCCGTTGAGGTCATCGGGCTTGTCCTTGCGGATCGCGTTGCCGGTCCACCAACTAATCAACGATCTGAATGGGCGAGCCAGCGGTCCAATGAGGAGCATCATGATCAGAAAGATTATTGAGAGCGTCACACTGAGCCAACGAGGTACCGGCAAGCTGACGGTGTCTTCCAGGATCACGACGATCACCACGAGCCCGAAGGACGCCGCGACGAGGAGCGACGATCGCCGGTCGGCGTTCACCGGCTGGCCGCGAGCAGGATCGTGTCGACGAGGCTCAGGTTCGCCGACGTAGATGCGAGAGTCATTGGGCACCGCTGGGCTCTGACCAGCCGAGGAAGCGCGCCGCCGTCGAACTCCTCGATGTAGTCGCCAGGCCTGAGTCTCAACACGAGCACCCCGGCAGCTACGGCTAGCAGCGCCGCCAAGCCGGTGAGGAGGAACCCGATCGACGCGACCACGACGGCACGCTACCTGTGCGGCTCGGACGGGGTTGGGCGTCGGCCCACTCGTCCGTGACATCGTTTGCTGCTCTAGTCCCTAGTGCTGGGAAAAGACGGCTCCGCCCAGGCAGTGCTCGCCGGAGGATTACTCCGACTGTGTGAAGCGCCGTGTGCGGAGCTGGTCGCTGCCCCGCTCGTATGCGCTCAACGGTTGGCCGGCGATCGACACCAGTGCGGTCCGGCTCAGGGGCCAGCCGTGCGCGTCGATGCCGATCAGAAGGCTCCGCCGCTGACCCTGAGCGATCCGGTCCTCATCGTGGCGGAGCACGTCGAATGCGATTGGCTCCCATCGACGGCAAGGGAGGTCGAGTCCCACGAACCCGTTGGATCGGAAGGGAGTTCGCCTGGGTGAACGCGGCGGCTCGAACGTCGGGGGTCAGCATTCCCGTGGCCCGCCAAAGCGCCCCAACTTGGTCTTGCGTCAAATTCGAACGTTCGAAGGCAAGGTTTAGCTTCGGGTCGGTATGGATCCGTCGGGGGAGGCGCGTCTCGACCCGGATAATCGGCCGGGCGGGGTCGTAGGGATCATCGCCGTTCCCCGAGCCCACGGCTCTCGTCGTCGACCTCGTTATTAGGTGGCGTCAATGCTCCGCGGCGGGGATCACGGTCGCGGTCCAGTGCTTGGCTGGTGCTGCGGCGCAGGTATCGGTTGGAGTCGCTCTTATGACGCTTTCCCCACTGGCCGCCACGTGGGTCACGGATGTTCGTCTTGGTCGCTCGGTGGTTCGTCACCTCGCTGCCCCCTAGGCCACAGGGCATCTGCCTGCGGCTCTAGGGGTTCGTGGCCGTACCGCCGCCGTAAATATCGACCTTCCCGCAAGCGGCCCTCCCCGACGAAGTCCCCAACCCGAGCACGCCGCGGCGGATCGCAATCTCACCGCAGAGGTGCCGACCTGCACTCATTGCCATGAACGTCGTTCTCAAACGCATTGCGGGCAGCCCGCGCGAACGCTGCAACCGCCGTGGAATCGGGCGCCGTCCCCCGATCGAACATACCGACCTGGAGCTTCGGGCCGTGGGCCGAAAACTCGGCCAGCAACTCGTCAGTTTCGGGTTGAACGACGAAATGAATGTGAAGGGGTCCGTGCGACCACAGACAGACGTAAACCTGTCGGGGTGCGCAAAGCTCCGCCACCACTTGAGCAATCCGGCGAAGCAGTGGGCCGAGTTGGCGCGCCTCGGCGCCTGAGAGATCTCCAAGGTGCTCAACATGGCGGATCGGCTTGACGATCAGCGTGCCCACCCCGAGCGGGCCGATGCAGTGCTCGACCCTCCACAGGGACGTGCCATGAATCAATCCGCCCGGAAGGTCCAGGCGTCCGTCGGAAAGCCCACATGCGACGCAATCCGGGTTGAACATGGGCCAATTCTCGCCGATCCGTCGAGACGTCGGCGAGGCGGCCGTAAATCGCTAGAGACATTGGGCAGATCGACAGGGTGGCTAGACGGAAGACCTCGACCAAGGCGATGTTCGGCCTTTTGTCCCTCGTCGGTCGACCTCATCATGTCGAGTGCGTCACGTGCGGAGCCTTGTACGAGCGGCCCAATCTCTGAGCGCGGCAGATGGCCACGTCGGAGTACCGAAGGGTGAGTCATGCTGGAGCGGCCATAGCGAGACGCTCGGCCTTCGCTGAGTCGCCGATCGCCAGAGCCGATCGGAGAAGATCGCGGGTATCAACGCGCTCACGCAGCACGCCCTCATGCTCGACTCGATGATCGAGCCGCCGGCCCCCGACGAGCGGCGATCAGCAGCGCCCAGCAACGAGGTGCCGTTCCCGCTCCAAGCTGTCTCGATCGACATCAAGGATTGGTGGATTCCAAGATCCCATTGAGCATTGCCGACGCCGTGGCGTGCTCAGACGCGGGAAGCCACAGGTCAGCCTCTACGTAGCCCGCCGACCCGGCGACGATCACGATGCCATTGTCGGGGTATGGATTGCCATTGGTCGTTCTCTGGAACGCGATTTCGTCGGGGCTGATCGGGGAGATCGTCGCTGGTCCCCCCACGGAGAGGTCGGTGAGCGGTGGCGCGTCCTCGGGATGGGGCGTGGTGTCCGGGCTTCCTGGATTGTTCGGGTCGCCGCGAACACAGGTCGAGCATGCGCCGCTAATCACTCGAGGCGACTGCGAAGGATCTGCTGGGTCGTACCAGACCCATTTGAGGTCGTTCGATTGACCCGTTTCGTCGCGGAACTCCCAGTTGGCGGGAACCAGGACAGAGACAAAACCGTTTGGTGACGACTTGCGAACGAGAGCCGCTACACCTCCGGGCGCCCCACTCGTGGCGGTGCTCGTGGTGGTGCTCGTCGAAGCCAAAGCGCTGCGGGGGAGCGCATCCTTCGCCAGACTCACCAGGATGCCCCCCGTGACCTGAACCGTCTGGGACTGAAGCAAGATGTAGAACGCGGAGCCGTTCGACGCAGCGACTGCCACCTTCCCAGACTCGCCGCTTGGGTCGACCGCGACGCTCGATTGGGTGCCAAGACCTGCGGCCTGTCCACTCACCGTTCCCAGCAAGACGCTGGGAGTGACGTTCGGATTGCTGCCGTTGGCGTAAGTGATGTTGATCCCTGTCTGTGTATCGACGTCCTCGATCTGACAGGTGGTGCCTGACTGATCTTCTGTCTCGTCGGCCGTGGCCTGCGGACTGATCCCGGGAAGGAGCGCGGCGAGGTCGTTAGGGGTCAGGAGGGCACACGCGTTGGCGGCTGGCTGCGGCTGCGCTGCGGTCGAAGCCGGGCTGTGCCGCACTTCAGCGTGTGTTGACCCACCGCCACACGAGGCGAGCACGATCAAGCAGACAGCGGTGCCCACTACCCTGAGAAACCGTCGGCTCGCTGGTCCTGTCCCAAAGACCGGTGCGTCCACCGAATTCCCCTCCCCCCAGACCGTGCCACATCATGCCTGGCCGGATTAGAGCGTGTTGGCTCGCCCTTCGGAGGCTAGAGACCCGGCCAAGGCCACCACCGAGACCCTTACGGGGGACACGGTGGAGTTGCTCCCGAGTACTGCGTCGGATGTATCGCTGGGTCGCCGCCTTGTGATCCTTTCCCCAGTGACCGCCCCTCGGATCGCGGGCGTTGGTCTTGCCGACTCGATGATTCGTCACGCCTCTGCCCCTCAGGCCCGGGGCATCTCCCAGCAGCCCTAGGGGTTCGTGACCGCACCGCCGCCGCAGATATCGACTTTCCCGCAAGCGGTTCTCCCGGACGAAGTCTTCAAGTATCCAGCAGCTGTCAAGGTCCCGATCATCGGCCCGGAAAGGAGCCCTCAAAACGGCACTCGAAAGGGCCCGCGAAACAGCCCTCGAAAACCCACTCGAAAACCCACTCGAAAACCGCACTCGAAAACCCACTCGAAACGACACTCAAGAAGGGCCCTCTAAAACCGCACTCGGAAGGTGCCGTCAGAACGACCCTCAAAAAGGGACCCTCAAAACGACGCGCAAAAACCCTGAAAAGGTGCCGTCAGACCGCGACCTCGGCCTGGGTGGCAAGCGACGATTCGTGCGTGACCGTGCCGGGCCAAGACCCCAGTCAGGGCTCATTCGGTCGGGAATCGCCAAGGCTCAATCGTGTGCGGTTGGTGACACCCGCGAACGCCAGCTGCCTTCGACGCGCTGATTCAGCGCGTTAATGGGACACCTATGTCAACGGACATATCAACTTAGGTGGATACCAGCCTGTCCGGATGACCTCCTGTCCCCGGCACGCCGGCCGCCGGTGCTCGTCTCGAACGCGCACCATCAACTCAGTCAAAGACGGTGTCGACGGTGCCCTGCCAGACACCGGTTAGGCGGTCAACGCGACCGTCCTGGACGCTCGGTCTGATCCCCAGTTCCCGTCCGGCCCTCGTGCTCGACGTTTCCTGGTCCTCCTTCCTGCTCCTCCTTCCTGCTCCTCCTTCCTGCTCCTCCTTCCTGCTCCTCCTTCCTGGTCGTCCTTCCTGGTCGTCCTTCCTGGTCGTCCTTCCTGGTCGTCGTGGGGGTGGCTACCTCAAAGGTCCTCGGTTTCACCGAGCCTTCTCCTCCGAGATCCGGCCCGTCGTCGTAGCCATCGGCGAGCCAGCCTCCCGTACCCAGCGAGCCGTCCTGGAACTGCGTGTCGATGACTCCGGCCCAGAGCGCGTCGACCTGACCTCGACCATAGACGGTCGACTTCTCCAGCCGGTTCAGGGCGTCTCCGCGCGCTCATGGGGCCAGTGCGTCACGTAGGCGAACCGGCCCGGCCCGCCGTCACGCTGGACCAGGGCTTCGTGGGTGCCGCACGGGGTGCACACGGGGATGCATCGGCACCGGGTGCTCCTCGAGCCGGCCGGCGGGAGCGGGCTGGCTAGGGGACCAGCGCAGCGGGGACAACGACCACTATCGATGCGTCGCACGAGTTCCTCGACGGTGGAGACGGACTGTCCTGTGGTCGCGAAATCCGCGCCCCACACGCACAGCAGGCATTGCGGCCGGAATCGGTGAGTTCCAGAAAAGCTCCGGACCATCGCGCTCGTCATCATCCTTGCTTGGCTTCCCCATGGTTCCGCACTTGTGCGGAGACCCTCGTCAACACCCTTGGCCTCGCCGGCGGTTTTTCTCGCGCCGACGAAGTGGCAATCAACTTCCCCCCAGGGGCCCCGAGCACTCGCCCTCTCGGTGAGCGACGCGCATGCCTGTCGTCCACTTGATCACAGTCCCCTGTCGGACTCTCACTCGCGCCGAGCACCACGGGCACCGCCCGCCGATCGCATTCACATATTCGCCACTTTCGTGCGTGACCGGTCCGTCGCCGTCGAAGAGCACGAGCGCCAGCTCGGCGGTTTTCGCCGACGCACGTGCTGCACGCCGCTGCGCGTTGATGAGCTTGTTCTGCTCGGCGAAGTACTCCTTCTTGCCCCGACCGGCTGGGCTCGGCCGAGATAAGGGATAGTTCACGTTGATCCAATACAGGCCCACCTCGTGGGGGACACTCACCTTGTGTTCTCGATGGGGGCCGTCGAACTTCTCGCATGTGAGCTCTGGCTTCTCAGGATGCGGCTCTCCGCAGGTACTCATTACAGCCTCCGTTCCTTAGTGTTGTTGCCCAACAAGCGCGAACGCGTCGGGTGACCCGGGCCGATGCGCGACTTCAATGTCTGCCCGTCGACAGCGCGTAGCCCGTACGCGTGGTCAGCGCCCACACTCTGGTCGAGCGGCAGCGCCCGCACCCCGCTGCTCTCGAGCGCCTTCACGACGCATTCGATCGAGACACCAGCCCGATCGACGATCCGATACCGAGGACTGCGCCTTTCCCGTCGCTGGCTCCAGCACTGGCTCGACGACACGTTGCCCACGCCAGCCGGCATGGACGCGAAGACCTCCACGACCGCCTCGATCAGCTCCTGCCCGGTGAGGTGCTCCCAGATCTCGTCGAGCTGGACGCTCGCGAAGACCACCGAGAGGTCCGCCTGGCTCGGGGCCCGCAGGTACCGGGCCTTCGCCCGCCTGAGGCGACAGGACACACGGTCCAGTCCGCCGCGGGGACCACGACCCGGTACACGGCTGGCTCGCCCAGAAGGTGCCCGAGACATCTTTAGATGTCCGCGCTTGGGCATGACGGTGCTTCGTGAGCGAAGTCCACCGACCGAGCGCTCGATGCGTGGCCATGTCAGGCGATAGATGTCTCTGGTTTCGGTCTCCCGAAGGAGCCAACCGGCCGTGACGAGAGGAGCGACATCAGCCTCCGCGGGGTCGATGAAGAAGGTCATCTCCTCGACGTCGATCCCCTCCTGCCAGTAGCGAAGACACTTTTCGCGTGCGCAGGGAGGGCCGCATAGGTCCTCTCCGACAACGTGCTCGGTCCACCGCTCCGCCTGGGCGGCAACCAACGTGACGAGGTCGACGTCATGGTCGGCGGAGGCGTCTTCGCTCCATTGACAGATGTCCAGCTGGGCGTCCTCTGCCCAGATCATTGCTGTGATACCTGCCCGCTCGAGACATGAGGCGTGGGGGTCGTCGGTGTCGCTGGATTCGCCGCAGAGGTAACAACGCGGGACTCGGGCGTCTTCAGTCATGTTGATCCTTTCAACCGCGGGCTGATCTGGCTCTTTCGCTGCGCATCCGGAGTGTTCGACGCCTCATCGCGGCGGATCCTCTCCCGGGCTCGCTTTGAAGATGAGCGACCGGTAGATCAACTGGCCGTCATCCGAAATACCGGCGTGCTCGCACCACCCCTCGTCGACCGCCCGCTCGAGGACGATCGACTCCATCCATCGGTTGGCGCCATAGGGGTCCACGCGGTGTCCCCAGCAGGTCGCCCGCGCGAACCAGCGCACGTGGGCATCCCAACGGTCACGACCGGGGTCCGGCTCGGGGTAGGCGCGGAGCACCGCTTCGAGCCAGCGATCCGGGTCGAATACCTCATCCGATCCACAGGGCGCGAACTCCCTCCGTTTCATGGTCCCTCCAGTTCATGGCGACGACGACGGCTACCTGGATCCGCATTCACGAGCGAGCGGCGCTCGATGCGTTTTGGGCTTTCACTGGGGCGCTCCCGCCCGGCCGCGATGTCAGCCACGCGGGCGTGGATGAGGTCGAAGGCGCGATCTGCTTCGCTGGCTTCGTCCTGGGTGCTGACGGTCGGCTCGTCGGAGTTCCTGGGGACTGCACCGTTCGTCCCCGAGGGTGCCGCCGGGCTTCCGCGGCGTGGCGAAACTGGCGAAGAAAGCGAAGCTGCGAAGGACGCGCCCGCGGGCACGGTCGCCGGGCGGGTCGCTTCGTCCGCTTCTTTCGCTTCGTTCGCCGGTGAGAACTTCTTCAGCGAGAGCATCCGGCGAGGTCGTCCCGCTGTGGGAACCGTGCACTCGTCGGCGATTCCGTGCTCAACGAGCTCGGCGCAGGCCCGGTCGAGTTCCCGACGGCTGGCGTGGTTCCCGACTGCACGGTGGAGTTCGGCCCTGGTGAGGCCGAGCTGGCCAGCCGCCCCCAACGCGGAGTGAAGGCGCTTCGCAAGTCCGTCTGGACCCGTGTTGAACAGGGTGGCGGACGAGGCCCGGCTGTAGGCCCAGAGGGCCGCTGCGGCCTGGACGTGGCGCTCCTCGATGGTGGGAGAGGCGTCGAGCAACGCGTAGAGCATGGAGAGACGAAGCGTTTGGGCTTCGGCTCGGGCCAGCACGGCGCCGAGGTCGCCGGGCGGGTCGTCGTTGGTCAGTTCTTCGTAGAGGGCGTGCCAGGTCTCCTCGGCCGCCGGGCTGCGCCGCATGGTCGTGATGAACCGGGCGGCGTCGACCCGTCGACGCAGTTCATCTCCCAGGTCGGCCACCGTGTCGTCGTCGAGGTGGCCGCCAGAGGGGAGCAGCTTCGATCGCCGGACCAGCACCCAGAGGAAGCGGTTGGCGAAGCCGTTGAGCACATCCGTGGCGGTCAACCGCCGGGCTAGTTCGGGCGCGGTGATGTGGGCGACCACGCAGAGGTGGGCGTCGTGGGCGTGTTGGGGTCGGAGGGTGAGGGCCTGGAGGTTCCCGTGATCCCAGGCCTGACGCAGGACCATGGACAGGGTGCTGCCGTGGCGTGCCGCGGCGGCGAGCGTGCGAGCGAACTCGTCGTCGACCACCAGGCCGGTGCGGCCGGGCTCGTCGGGGTCGCTCGCCAACTGATGGATCAAGCCTTCGCCGCTTCCGAATCCCCCCATGAGGCTGGCCTGGAACCACTCGGGGTCCATCTGGCGAAGGACGCGGGCGGCGTCAGCCCAAGCCTGGCCCTTCCTGGCCTTGGCGCTGTCGCCGACCAGGACCGTGAAGATCCGAGCGTGATGCACCGCACCGCCGACCGGGACGTGGGGCCCGACGCCGATCGCGGCTCCGACCGCGACGAGGAGCGAGACCAGGATCCCGACCGGGTCGGCCTCGGTGTGCGGCTCGATCGCCGCGACGATCTCCCCGCTCAGGCCGGGCAACGCGGTCCCATCGAGCACCGGCCAGGACACGTCACCCGCGCCGATCAACGAGCCGGGCGAGATCACATCGCCTCCGGGTACCAGAGTCCTGAGGAGCGCCGGACACACGCGACCGCGTCTGCCTTACGAATGCGTTGCCCGGCGGGATCGCGAAACAGGCCGGCTCCGTGGTAGAGGCGGTCGTTATTGAGCAGCCGGTGCTCCTCCAGACCGCGCACGGCCTGCAGGGAGCCACGGGGGGACCCCAAGATGCCCTTGAAGCCGTAATCAGACGCGGTGGCGCGAGGGCCAAGGGCCGAGCGTGCAACGTGGAGACGGCCCACTCCTGCCCGCGTGGCGGCTCGCTCCAGGGTCTCGACGCCGGCGGCGGTGTGGACGAAGGCGTGGACGTGAGGCCGACCGCTTCGATGAGCCTCGACGACCCAGACGGAATCCAGCTCATGGCCATCAGCCACGACATAGCGCCGGAAGGACTTCATGATCCCGGAGATGTCGGCGAAGGACGCGCCCACCTGGGTGAGCGTGATCATCGCCGTCGGCTGGGCCATGGAGATCGCGAGCGCCACGAGCAGCGCGTTTCGCCATCCGCACCACGGACACCACACGCGCCCATTCGGCTGGGGGACGCGCAACCCGGTCGCGAGGTCAGTCATCACGCGATCCGCGCGCGGCCTAGGACAAGCCTTCAAGACCTGAGGTGCGCGCGGTTCGATTCGCGGCGTGCTAAGAACAGAGAGGAGCGCGTGCGCGTCATGTGGTTGGCTTGTTCGAGCGGCTGCACTAATCTTCGTCAAAGCGAAACCTTCCTGTTGGCGTGGGTGGGGATCGTGCCCAGCCCCGGTCTTTGACCGGGGCTGTGTCTTACGGGATCGTCAGGTCATGTCGGGGGCATCATCTTTAGATGTCGGCGCGTCGGCCTTCGCCCGTAGATGTCCGCGTTCGCGGCGAGCCGTCAGGCGAGCACCTGACTCAAGGTGCCGGTGACCGAGTACTGGCATGGAGAGGTTGAGAGGGCTCTTCACCCAAAAGAGCTGGGCGATCACTTGCTGCGCTTTCGTCTTGCCTTGGCGGACAGCTCGGCCAGTTCGAGCATCCGGGCCCGCAAGAGGAGGCGGGCTCGACGCTCGCGTTCCTCGGCGGGGAGGTGCTCGGGAACCTGGTCGAGGAACCCGGCCAGGAATGCCTGCCGGGCCGGGGCGGTGGCCTCAATGCCATAGGTCTGGGCGTGCCGGATGAGGGCGGCGCGGCGAGCCCGCAGACGCTCCGACGGCCCTGTCACGGTTGATCCCCGTCTGGGTCTGCCGGAACCGGGGGAGATCCGGCTGGGATTCTCGGGGAGGGCAGGGGAGGAGGATCGAGACCAAGCAGGCGCCACAACGCCACGGTCGGGACGACCACCCGCCGTGCACCCAGGCGGATCGATGGGACGTGGCCCTCACGGACCGCCCGGTAGGCACCTCCCCGGGACAGGCCCAGGATGCGGCCAGCCTCGGGCACTGCGGTCGTCGGCTGCGCCCACGGGTTGGGGAGGGCGGCGGCGAGGTTGTGCGATCTAAGGCTATTCCGTAGAATGCGTCCCGGGAGTTCGGCCACGTGTTGGACAGTACGGAGGAACGCGTTGGTGGACAAGCGACGATTTCGCACAAGGCCACCGGAAGGTTGGGAGCCGCCCGAGCGTCTCGAAACCTGGCCCGAGGTGCCTGTTGCTCCACTCCCGGTCGGCCGGGCGTTCGGCGTTTCGACTGATGCGAGCGGCTGGCTGGTCTACAGCTGGGACGAGAACCAAGAGGCAGCTGAGTTCGAGGAATTGCCCGACGAACTTGTGCTCCGCGGGCTTCTGAAGCTTGACCCGACAGACACCGAGAGCGTCCTTGGCTTCCTCGATGAATTCGGTGTCATTCAGGCTCGTTATCTTCCGAGCGAGCTGGCTCCCCTCGATCTGCCACTGCTGCGCCTCGGACAACCTCCTGCCGGGGCGCGAAATCACCTCTACGACGCCCAGGCTTACCTGGCCACCGCCCGAGCGTTGAGCAAGCACTGGGCTGCCCACTGCGAAGGCCGAGAAGTGGCCCCGGCCTGGCGAGAAGAAGGGTGCATCTTCCCGGAGCTCGTCATGGCCGACGAGATGGCCTGGAACTACTTCAGCCGCTGCCTAAACCACGGGCTCAGAGTGTTCACGATGCGCCTCCAATACATGGGACACAGCGTTCCGCACCCCGACCTCTACCAAGCGTTGTGCTTCCAGCTCATGAACCTGATCATTGACGAGTTGCCGCCCCGGAAGTGCGCGAACGAGAACTGTCCGCAGTACTTCGTTCGCCAGCAGGGCCGCAGCCAGCACGGGCAATCTCGGACAAGAGCAGTGAAGTACTGCCAGCCGTCTTGTGCCAGCGCGAAGGGGCAACGCGACCGCCGTCGCCGGAAGATCCGAAATGGCAGCGACGTCGGGCGCTGACCCCAAGGGCTTGCGCAGAGCCCTTCCGCGGAAACGGCAGCCCATCAAGTCATCGACTTATCGTCTCCGATCGACCCGGCGAAGCCTCAAACCGTGGGCGTCCAGCCATGCTCGATCGACGACGAGAGCTGATACCCAGGGATGAGCGTGTCACCTGGCATCTACTCGGTGGCCTGAGCTGGATTGCTGTACTGGTTCCTCGCGCTCTTCCAGCCTGCGTGATCTCGGCTCACGCTGGTCACACGTTGTTCGGGTGTAGCAGCCGCCGCGGCGATCGAACTGCCTTTCCAGCCCTCTCGGGGCGACGAGGTGTCACCGCGCCTTTGCCAACCCCACTCAAACGTTGAGCGGCCAACTGCAATCGACCATCAACAGCCTCGTATTCACCCTGATCTTGTCCTAGGCATCGTTGGTTGTCCGGGTTCTCGTGGCGCTTCGAGCAGCTCGGATGATGGACTGAAACAGGTTGAACCCCGTCCAGCCAACCTCCGCGGCAAGCCCGACGCCCGCGACTACTAGCGGAAACCATCGCTCTGCCGAGATGTGGCCCGGCGGCACAAGAGTAACCATAACGCCCGCAAGGAGGAGCACGATTCCGACGTTGTAGAGCCGGACGCTTGTGATCGCCCAGACTCGGGCCTTGTCAGAGTGATATTGGTGCAGGCCGAAGACGAACTGATCCGGCACGCCGTGCTCATCGAAATCCTGTGGGAACCACTCGGCGAACTCGCTCGGCCGCACGTCGTAGCGCTCCAGCCATAGGCCAGCCTGGACGGCAAAGATCAGGACGAGGCCTGCTCCTACGAGAAGCCCGAGCGCGACATCTGTCCATCGCGCAAACTGCTGGCTCGCTGAGAGAAGAACAGCCGTGATGGTGAAGCTGAAGCCAGCAAGCAGAGGGGCTGCAAAGGTTCCACCCGAGCGGAGGCTCCGATATGAGCCCAAAGGATAGGGCGATGCCCATCGAGCGTTCTGCGGGAGCGGACTTGGCGGCCTTGTAGGTTGTTCCGTCGTCATGCTTTTGGAGCTGTTCCAATATGAATCGACCAATTGTGTCGGCCACCAGCCAACCCGCAAATTGGACATGTCCCCGGCGGAGCTTCGCTGTCGATCACGTCGAAGTCGGTGATCAAGTTTGCACTTACGCTTGAAGGCGCGGCGCCGACGACCCCTGCCTCAATCTCGTCGAAGCTGGCGGAGCTCGCGACGTCGAGACCAACAACTGCGGAGTTGCGAGGATACAAATAATGGCATTCCGCAACCCCGCCGAAGTTCTCGAAATGGTTCCACGTCGGTCGCAGAACCGTGACGTCAACATGGTTCACAAACGCGGCGTCATCTTCGTAGGTATTCGTCGGGAACGTGTACGAAACCCAGACTCTGCTCATAGCGCATAGGATGCTCGTCCACATCACAAAGGTCAACGGATCTCTCCGCGGCGATTCGGGTAGCTTGCGCGGTCAAAGGTGCGCGCGGCGTTGGCCGGCCGCTCGGATGGCCCGACACGGAGTCGATGATCACCTGGGGCTCGTAAGCGCCGTCCAGTGCACCGGGATCCGAACCACCGCTGACGCCGTTGCTGACAACAAGCTGGACAACCAGCCCACGTGCGGGTGAGGAGCACTCGGTCGGACCCTCGTCTCCCTACGGGGCCAGCTCTTCACACCAGGCGGTAAGGAAGTCCCAGAATTTTCCGGGTACACGCTCGAGCCCGTCACTCGTGGGCTTGCAAAGGCCAGCGTTTTTCAGCCGTTTCAGGGGCCCCATAACCAGGTTGGGCTGAACGTTCAGCCTCTTTGCGATGACGGCCTGGTTAAAGGTGCCGTCGCTGAAGGTCGCGGCAACGGCCGCCACGGGTAAGAAGTACTTGTTGTGGAAAACCGCCTGGGATTGCTCATTCAGTCTGGGATCCAGCGGGTCCACCATCCACCACCTGGGGCCTCCGGTATGGGAAGTTCGTACTTCACGAACCGTGAGTCACGAAGCACGCCATGAGATGGTGGCACGCCAGGAGGCCCCGGGCAATGTCGAGCGGCCGCGAAGTCAGCCGACGGGAGCACCGGATACCGGGCCGGGTGTTCGTGGGGCGGCCATCGCCGTCCCGGAACCGGAAGCTGCCAAAAGAGCTCGAGCGACGCCGCGACGACGAGATGAAGCGGGTGGAGCGTCTGAAGAAGGAGGCCTCCTAGTCCCGTTTCACCCATCTGCGCCGCTCCAGAGGTCACAATCGACGGGTGGCGCGGGAGCGGGCTTTTTGGGAGCGCGAACCGACGAATCTGGCGGTTCGCCGCCTTGCCGAGTCCTCCCCCCTGACAATCGTCGTCGGTGCCGGGTCGTCGGTTGAGGCTGGTCTGCCAACCTGGATCGAACTGATCGAAGCTCTCCTTCAAAGGGTTGCCGTACCCGAGCTTCGGAGCTCGAGGGCCATCACAGGCGAGGGACCGCTCAGCCCTGAAGACCAGGACTGCATCGACGCGTTCTGCAGCTGGACTATGGAGGTTGAAGGCCTACTTGGTGCTGCCGCGGTCGTCCGGGCCGCCCTCCCAGACAACGAGCTCGATACCGCAATCGTGGAGATCCTTTATGGCAACGTCGGCTCGAAGCCGCCACCTGGGCCAACCGTCAAGGGTCTGGCCCGCATCAGGGCGCTGTGGGGCGACGAATGCGAGATCGTCACGACGAACTACGACCGCCTCATTGAGACGGCGTTGGTCGACCTTCTCGGCGTCCCGCCGGATGATGTTGTGTCCGCGACAGACGCGGAGCCGCGTCCAGGGAAGATCGTCGTCCGCCACCTGCACGGCGTGCGCACTCTCGACTACGGGGACGGGGAACTGATCTTCGCAGAGGGCGACTACCACCGGATGCAGAGCGGTTCCGAATGGCAAGAGGAGTACTTCCGAGAGAAGCTCGCCCAGACAACGTGCGTGTTTGCGGGTGCGAGCATGTCAGACCCGAACCTGCTTCGCTACCTCTACCGGGCTCCTGCGGTCAGCAGCGACGAGACCCGACATATTGCCGTCGTCGTGCGTCAGTCGGACGACTGGGAATTCCGTGAGGATGTCGCACCCGAGGTGCGCGCCGCTCATGCCGAGGCCGTGCGGCGCAGATGGAAGGGCGCTGGTGTCGAGCCCCTTCAGGCCGACTACTTCGTACAGAGCTCCCAGTTTCTCCACGAGGTCGCGCTTCTCCGAGAGCGCCAGCACATCGCCCGCTACGGGCAGCGCCTCGAAGCGTGGGAGACACTCATCGAAGATGGGATCCTGCAGACTGCCAACCGCGAACGCTTCATTAGAACTCAAGATCAGCTTTCGTCGCTGCTGCGGGCCTGGATCCGCGGCGTTGCCTTCGCGCTCGGCCGGTCCCCAGAAGAGGAGCAACTCGCCTTGCAACTGTGGGTACGGGATCCGAGCGATCACGCGCTCATCTTCTGGGCGGCCTCGGACCGCTCATGGCGCGAGCCCGGAGGGCTGGCGATCGAGCCAATCACGCGTCCCACCAACAGACTGGCCGTGGAAGCGTTCTGTAGCGGCAACCCGATCGACGTGTCCCTCGTCGACTCGAGTAGTCGTTGGAACTTCCTCCGAGCCGTTCCTTTCTTCATCGAGAACCACGACGTGTGGGGTCGGCTTCCGATTGGCGTCCTGACGATCTCGTCGACGGCGCCTCAAGATGAGACGATGCTCTACCCGGCCGACCCGGACCGGTGGGACGCAGCTCAGCGCTACCTGCTTCCCCTCGTAGAGGAACTCCTGACTCCCTGACCACAACCGATATGCGCCCCACGCCCGACGACCGATAGGTTGATGGCGACAACCACGGCAGGAGGTCCAGTGGGCCGGATCGTCAACCCAGAAGAGCACGACATCTCGGGCGAGGTGCGGGTCGGCCGATCGGTCCGTGAGGGCAGAACACTGGACCCCGAACTCCGTGGTCGGCGCGACCAGCAGATGCGTCGCGTTCAGAGAGTCAAGCGAAGCGCGACCACGGGCAACGGCAAGGCCACGAAGTCCTAAGTTGCAGTCGCCCAACAAGGCGACGAACTTCGTAGCGACTCAGGCGGCTTCCCTCGCGTACATCTCTGCCTGCTCGTGCTTGACATGCGAGACGATGGCTAAGGCGCGGCGCGCATCATGATTGCGCTCGCCAACGGTCAGCCGTCCTCGACGGCGGGCTTCGACGCCGCGTGTGGTGGGCCGCCCCCGCCGTTTGCAGGCATCACACTTTCGGCCTTCAACCAGATGCAGCCGGGTATGAGCTACGAGCAGGTGACCGCGATCGTCGGGGCTCCGGGAACGCTCTCAGCCGAAAACAGCGTCGGTGGATTCGACACCAAGATCTGCACGTGGCCTGGCGTCGGTGGTGTCGGTGCGAATGCAAACGTTGAGTTCCGAAACGACCAAGAGGTGTCTAAGGCTCAAGTCGGTTTGGGCTCCTGAAGCCCCTAACCAGTCGCTCGGTGGGCAGCTCTACGAATGCGCTCAGAGCGGTCACCAGAGCCGTTGTGCGGCCCGCCACGGCGAGCAAGCTTGCGTCTAGCTCTCTTGGGGGAGGCGATTCACAATTGACACCGTCAAAGCCTGGCGCCACATCACCTCTGGCGTTCGCCCGGAACCAGGCCCGCTCGTCAGAGCCGCCACAAGGCCGCTGGACAGATCGGTGCGTCCCGGGCGGTTGGCTGTAGAGAACGCTGACCGCCGCGAGGACCATCAATCAGCAGATAACTCGGTCGCTTTCGCTTAGCGACACCCGAACAAATGCATCGCAAGCAAGGCGGTGGCACAGCGCTTGAACTGGCCTACTCCGTAGTCAGATGCTCTATCCATTGAGCTACGAGCGCCGGATGGCAATCCCAAAGTTTAGGCGTGCTCCGACCGACCAACGGGAGGGATCGCGGCCTTCGACTCCACCATTCGGAGACCGAGCGTTCGAAGCCGCCATCCGTGCCTCGCACCCCGGCATCCCCGGCGCCTTTCTGGGTGCGTTGTCGCTGACGACCTCCGCCGGTTCGGTGTCGAGCGGAGCAGTCTTTTGGCCGGGCTCTCCCTTGGTCGCGCCGTCCACTGGCTCGTCTCCCCGCCGTGCAGGCGCTCGGACTGGTCGTGACGGTCGGGGTCGGCGTCATGCTCGCGCCGGCGTGGGATCTCCGGCATTCGGCGCCAGCGCACGGTCGAGCGCTCCGTACTCGGTCGGGCGGTTCACCGCCACGTTCGTGGACACGTCGCGGCCCACGCCGCCCAACGGCGCATACCCGGGCGCTCCGAGTCGAACGCTGCCAACGCGGGTCTCGTACCCGACCGTAGGCTCTCGCCCGGCGCCGGGACCAAGACCGTTGGTCGTGTTCGCCACGGGGATCGGCGATTCCCCCACGACCTACGAGGCGCTGTTCGACCGCTGGGTCCGGGCGGGCTACGTCGTCGCGGAGCCGGGCCTTCCCGCTCTCCAATGACCAGGCGCCCGGCGGGGCGACGGCGGCCGACTTCACGCACCAGCCGGCGGACATCAGCTTCGTCATCACGAGGCTGTTGCAGGCCAACCGCAGCCCGCGTTCCCGTCTCCACGGCCTCATCAACCCGAGGCGGATCGGGCTCGCCGGCTAGTCGCTCGGGGCGATCACGGTGTTCGAGGTGGGGTACAAGCCGGTCTCGCGAGACCCGCGAGTCAAAGCGGTGATCGCGATGACTGGGTTCGTCGGCGTGTCCGGTCCACACTTCGTCGGCATCACCACGCCGCTGCTGCTTGAGCACGGTGACGCCGACACCACCGCTCCGATCCAGGGCAGCCGCGACGCCTACGCCCAAGCCAACCCGCCAAAGTTCTTCGTGACCCTGTTCGGCCAGACGCACAGCAGCGCGTTCGGCGGAGGGACGCGGCCCGCCGAGCAGGTCGTGGAGCGTACGACGCTCGACTTCCTCGATCGGTATGTCGACGGGCAAGCGAGCGCGCTGGCTCGGCTCGAACGGGACGGCAGCGTCGCCGGGGTCTCCTCGCTGCAGTCGGCCCGTAAACGATGAAGCCGGACGGGCGTACGCGGCGCTCTGACTTTCGCCAGCGAGCAGGACGCGCGATCGCCACGCGCCCCCAGGGTTGACGACACCGCGGAGACCGATTAGGAAGACTGCACCGGCTATGACTCCTGGTGGTGCACGATGTCGCAGTATCCCCCGCCTCCTCCCCCGCCTCCGCCGCCGGGGATGCCGATGCCGCCCCCCGGGGCAGGATCGGGCACCAACGGCCTGTCGATCGCCTCGCTCGTCTGTGGCATCTGTGGTTTCCTGTGCTTCATCCCGGGGGTGCTCGGCATCGTCTTCGGCTTCATCTCCAAGCGTCAGATCCGCGAGGCCGGCGGTGTGCAGCAAGGCAACGGCATGGCCACCGCCGGGATCGTGACCGGCATTGTGTGGAGCGCCTTGTGGCTCGTGTACATCATCGTGGTCATCGCCAGCGTGTAGCCGAGGCTTGGGGCCACCCCGCACGCGTGAACGCCCCTCACGATGACGACGACCCGAGCCAGCGCGCAACAACCGACACGCTCGGGCCCGCGATGACCGCGCCTGGTCGTGAGCATCCCGTCGGGTCGCCCGTCTGATGCTCCTGGCGTTCTCGATCACGCCGATCGGCGACGGCGATTCGGTGTCGGGTGCAGTCGCGGACGCCGTCCGGCTGGTTCGGGCCAGCGGCCTGCCGAACGAGACCAACGCGATGTTCACCAACGTCGAGGGGTCCTGGGACGAGGTGACCGAGTTGCTCCACCAGTGCGTCGAGGCGGTCGCGCGGCACGCCCCACGGGTGAGCGTGGTGGCAAAGATCGACTATCGGCCGGGGGTCGAGGGCCAGCTCGTCGGGAAGGTCGAAGCCATCGAGCGTCGGCTCGACGGGTCGCCCTGACCCAAGGTTCCGCTGGACCGGTGCCCCGCCCCGCGGCGCGGTCCCGACGCGACGAGACCCCGCCCCCGGCGGGGTCTCGTCGATGTCGGGAGGTTCAGACGTGGCAACGAAGGTGGATCGCCGCGATCTGCACGACGAGCACCGCGTGGTCACGCTGGACCTGGTCCAACTGACGTTCGAGGCGGGCCACGAGGTCGTCGCGGTGGTGCGCACGAGCGACCGCGATCGCCTTCTGGAGGTCGCCGATCTTCTGCTCATCCCGGACCCGCCGGGCGTCGAGGCTCGGGAGTCGCGGCACCTGCCGCTGACAGAACCGGCTGTTCCGGCTCGCGGTGCTTGCGCTCGTACCCGGGGTCGTCGGATTGGGGGACGTGGCAGCGAAGGCGACGCCACCACTCCCCAGGGTGGCCACACCGGCGATCAACGCGCCGGCTAGGAGGCTTCGGGTCCTGAGCTTCATCATGGTTCCTAATCCCTTCCTTGGAGGACTCTTGCCTCGAAGACCGCCCGGCATGTGAGGAGAAGATCAACGCGACGTCAGCGCTCAGCGAGCACTCGACGCGTGGGGGTGTCGAACTGAGTTCGGTATGAGACTGTGGGACGCGTGCTCGGAGCAGGGTTCGCGGCAGCGCTCGACGGCGCTCGCGGCGGAGACGACGCCGCGTTCGCGTCGCTGTGGAGCGACCTGCAGCCATCATTGCTGCGCTATCTGGGCGTGGCGGGAGGGTGGGCGGCAGAGGACCTCGCGTCCGAGACCTGGTTGCGGATCGCGCAAGGGTTGGACCACTTCGAGGGTGACGAAACCGGCTTTCGGGCGTGGGTGTTCACCATCGCCCGCCACCGGGTCCTCGACTGGCGTCGGCGAGAGACCCGCGCCCGGACGGTGACCCGCCCGGTCGAGCATTTCAGCGGTCGCCCGGCCGCGGACGATCCGGCGGCCGACGCGCTCGAGAAGGTGTCCACCGACCGGGCCCTGGCCCTGATCGCGACGCTGCCTCCCGATCAGGCCGAGGTCGTGACGCTGCGCGCCGTGGCGGGCCTCGACGTCGCGAGCGTCGCCCGGGTACTTGGCAAGCGGCCGGGGGCGGTCCGGGTCCTCACCCACCGCGGCTTGCGCCGCCTCGCCGAGCTCCTGGGCGCGGAGCTCCCGCGGGAAGGTCCAGCCGCTGGGGTGGTAACGCCATGAGCTTCTCCGACGGTCTTCTCCACGACATGTTCCGCCGCTTCTCCGCCCGCTCCGCCGACCCGCTCGCCCTCGACGAGGCCACCGCGTCGCGCCTGCTGGCAGGCGCGATCGACCCCGCGGACGCGCCCCCGGGCTACGCGCCGGTCGCCGCCGTCCTCGCCGCCGCGGCCGCTCCCAGGCGACCGGAGGAGCTGACCGGAGCACCACCGACGCTCGTCGCGGCCGGCCCAGCCCACCCGCCGGCGCCCCGGCGGACCCGAACGCTCCGTCTGACAGCCCTCGTCGGAGTCGCCGTCGTGGCAGTGGGCGGCGTGGCCGCCGCCGCGACCGGCTCACTCCCCGGTGGTGTGCAATCGGTAGCCCACGACGCACTCGGAGCGGTCGGCGTCTCGGTTCCGGCCCCCGCCCGCGCGCACACCCACCGTTCGGTACCCGCGCGCCGCTCGGCGCGCGTCGTCGCGCCGCGTCGCCCGGTCGTTCCCCACGGTCCGTCGCCGCACCGGCCGGTCGTGCCGCGCCCGCATCGGACCGCGCCGGTCCCGCCGCCCCACCAACCCCACCCGCGCCCGCGCCCGGCCCCGTCGACGGTCGCCGCAGCACTGTGTCGCGCCGACGCGGCGGGGACTCTCAGCCCCCTCGCGGCGGGCCGGGCGGGTCGCGCTTACCGGTCGCTGGCCGGGTTGGCCCGCGGTGCGGCGAACATCGCGGCGTACTGCCGAGGCGTGCTCGGCTAGCGCTACGAGGACGTCGTGGTGGTCGGCGCGGCCCGGGGTGGCTTCTTGACCTTCAACGTCAGCATCATGCCCGGGTGGAAGGTGCAGACAATCTTGTAGGTGCCAGCCTTGGTCATCTTGTGGCTGTACGCGCCGCTCGACTGGTTGGTCGAGTGGAACTTCGCCGGCCCACTGACGACCGTGACGTTGTGGGTGTTCGCGCCCGCCCACGTCCAGGTCACGGTGGTGCCCTGCGTGACCGTGAGCTGGGTGGGCGTGAAGAAGTTGTCGCCCAGGCTCACCGCCGCCTTCGGGCTGGCCGTCGTGGCAGCTTCGGCCCCCAGGGCTCCCAGCGTTCCGACGAGACCAACGACGGCCAAGCACGCCACCAGACGCATCGCACGGCTTGAGAATCGCTGCTTCACCATGGTCGGAACGGTACCGGGAGACCCGACCGGAAAGAGCATCGGCCCCCCGGGCGCTCGCGCCAGCTCAGACTTGGATCTCGAGGACCGAGCCCGTACACGCCGGCAGGTCGACGCTCGCGTTGTCGTCGGCGTACCGCAGGCCCTGCACGTTGAGGAGGCGCACCGGCTCGGCGCCGAGGGGGAACGGGCCCCAGTGCCAGGTGCCTCGGTGCAGCACGAACGCGTCGAGGGGTCGGAGCCGAAAGGCGCGCACGGTCTCCAGGTCGGCGGCGGAGGAGAGCTCCACGTCGGCGGGTGCCACCGCGACGACGGCGTCGACGTTCAGGACCATGAGGGCCTGGGTGTGGGTGGCGTGCCGGTAGAGGACGGAGCAGAGCGGCGATCCGGCGGGGGAGCGTTCGATCTCGTCGGGGTAGTGCGCGATGACGTTGAGGTGGGGATCGGCCCACTCGAAGTGCAGGGTGTCTCGACCGTCGGCGGGGTCGGTGTCCGCCACGGGAAGCCAGCCGAACGGCGCGAAGGTGGCGGCGGTCAGCGCCCCGGTTGCGAGAGGCAACGTGGTCGTCGGCATGGACCCAGAGTTTAGGGGTGGCCCGCGCCAGGGCGGCCGGGCTGCGGCGCTCGCGCCGGCCCTCTACGCTGAGGCCCATGGACGTGCGATCAATTGAAGACGTCGAGCCGGTCGCCGAGCACAACGGCACCGTCCCGGTGTGGTGGCTGGTGAACCCCCGCGAGATGCACGCGATCACCGACGGTGGGTTCCTCGAGCTCGTGAGTGAGTTCGAGGTGGCCGGAGGCGGCGAGGTCGACCCCCATTCCCACCCGACCCACGAGTTCTATTACGTGACCTCGGGGCGGGGGCTCATGCGCATCGCCGACGAGGAGCACGAGATCGTTCAGGGAGATCTGGTGCACATCCCGCCGAACGCGGTGCACAGTCTCCGGCCGATCAGCGATCACGCGCCCATCCACTGCTTCTGCTTCGCGGTCGGCCTGAAGGACGCCGGCGAGGTCGACTACACCACGCACTGATCGGCGTGGCCCGCGTCGTCGTCACCCGCCGCCTACCCGAGGGCGGTGTCGATCCCCTCCTCGCCGCCGGTCATGACGTGGCCGAGAACGAGGGCGACGTCGCGTTCTCCCAGCCCGAGTTGTGCGCGGCGGCCGCCGACGCCGACGCGATGGTGTGCCTGCTCACCGACCGGGTCGACGCCGAGGTCCTCGCCGCCGGAGCGGGACGTCTGCGGGTCGTCGCGAACGTGGCCGTCGGCCACGACAACATCGACGTGGCTGCCGCAACCGAGCGTGGCGTCGCGGTCTGCAATACCCCCGGGGTGCTCGACGAGACGACGGCCGATCTGGCCTTCTTGTTGATCTTGGCCGCGTCGCGCCTGGCCGGCGATGCCGAGCGCGATGTACGGGCGGGACGGTGGCCGGGGTGGGGGATCCTCCAATACCTCGGCCGCGACGTCCACGGCGCCACGCTCGGCCTGGTCGGTTTCGGCCGGATCGGTCAGGCGGTCGCCCGGCGGGCGAGCGGCTTCGGGATGAACGTGGTCCACCACACCCGCCGCGACACCGGGCTCCCGGGCTACGTAGCGACGCTCGACGAGCTGCTCGCGGCGAGCGACGTCGTGTCGCTGCACGTGCCGCTGACCCCCGCCACCCATCATCTGCTGGACGCGGATCGACTCGCCCGGCTCCGACCCACCGCGGTGCTGGTCAACACGGCCCGGGGACCGGTCGTCGACGAAGAGGCGCTCGCCGAGGCGCTCGAGTCGGGCCGACTGTTCGCCGCCGGGCTCGACGTCTACGAACGCGAGCCCGAGGTCCATCCCCGCTTGCTCGCCGCGCCGCGCACCGTCTTGTTGCCCCACATCGGTTCGGCATCGCAGGCGACCCGGACTCGCATGGCGCGCGTGGCGTGCGAGGGCGTCGTCGCGGTGTTGCGCGGGGACCAGCCGCCCAACCTGGTCTCGGCGGGGTCGTCGACTTCGAGGGGGGACGGGTCGTGACCGACGAACTGGCGTGGCTCGACGCGACCGCTCAGGCGGAACTGGTGCGTCGCGGCACGGTCACCCCCCGCGAGCTCCTCGAAGCCGCGCTCGCTCGCATCGAGGCGCTGAACGGAGCCCTGAACGCGGTGATCATCGACCGGTCGGAACGGGCCCGGTCGGAGGCTTCGAGCCCGCTTCCCGACGGGCCGTTCCGCGGCGTGCCCTTCCTCCTGAAGGACGCGGTGGCGCACTCGGCGGGCGATCCGTACCACTGCGGGATGCAGGTGCTGAAAGAGGCGGGGTGGGTGGAGCCCGAGGACACGTGGCTGGTCCGACGGTTCCGGGCCGCCGGATTCGTGATCGCCGGCAAGACGAACACGCCCGAGCTCGCCTCGTCGGTCACCACCGAGCCGCTGGCGTACGGACCCACGCGGAACCCCTGGGACCCGAGCCGCTCCACCGGTGGCTCGAGTGGTGGCTCGGCCGCCGCGGTGGCGGCGGGCATGGTGGCGGTCGCCCACGGAAACGACATGGGTGGCTCGATCCGAGTCCCGTCGTCGATCTGCGGGCTGGTGGGCCTCAAGCCGAGTCGAGCCCGGGGGACCCTGGGACCGGACTTCGGCGAGTACTGGGCGATGACGACCCACGAGCACGTGCTCACCCGGTCGGTGCGTGACACCGCCGCGGTCCTCGACGCCGTCGGAGGTCCCGGCGTCGGGGACCCGTACACGGCACCGACGCCGACGCGACCCTTCCTTTCGGAGGTAGACGCCGATCCCGGGCGCCTGCGGGTCGGGGTTCGCACCCTCCGCACCGGTGACGGCGGGGAGTCGCACGCGGACGGACGGGCGGCAGTGGACGCGGCGGCGGCGCTCCTCGAGTCGCTCGGTCATCACGTCGAGCCGGCCCCGCTGCCGGCGCTGGACGCGCCCGGCTACGGCGATTCGATCGCGGTGATGTTTCCCGTCTTCATCGCCCGAGAGCTGGACCGCTGGAGCCAGAAGCTCGGTCGACCGCTCGAGCCGTCCGTGCTCGAGCCGTGGAACGCGATGCTGGCCGAGGCAGGCCGGGCGACGTCCGCCACGGCCTACGTGCGCGCCATCGAGGTGTCGCAGGGCTGGGCCCGCGGCGTCGCGGCGTGGTGGGAGGACCACGACGTGCTCTTGACGCCGATGGTCACCTCGCCCACCCCCGAGCTGGGCTTCCTCGGACCGGGCGTCGACCCGGGGGAGGCGTTCGGGCGCATGGGCTCGCTCGCCACCTTCGCGATGCCTTTCAACGTGACGGGCCAGCCCGCGATCTCGCTGCCGCTGCATCACGGCGTGGACGGCCTGCCGATCGGGGTGCAGCTCGTCGCCGCGTACGGTCGCGACGACGTCCTGGTGCGCGTCGCCAGCCAGCTGGAGACGGCCCGCCCGTGGGCGGCGCGTCGGCCGCCGGTGAGCGCGGCGGGTTAGCGGCCTGGCCCCTCGATCGGTGAGGGGTCGAGTCCGAGCAGCTCGACGGTGGTCTTGCCGCCGCGCAACTCGGCGAAGAAGCGCGTCTCCTTCTCGGCGCGGGCGCGGCCCGCGGCGAGGACGGCGTCGAGCGTGTCGCCGGGCACGACCGTGACCCCGTCGCTATCGCCGACGATCCAGTCGCCGACGCTGACCTCCACTCCCCCCACGACGGTCGACGCGCCGACCGCGCCGGCATGGTTCTTGGTGGCACCGGGCAACGCGACCCCGGTCGAGAAGACCGGGAAGGCGTGCGCGGCCAGCGCCGCCGTGTCGCGAACGCAGCCGTCGATCACGAGCCCGGCCAGCCCGCGGGTCTCGGCGGCGGTGGTGAGCACCTCGCCCCAGTAGCCGAGTTCGCGCTCGTCACCCACGTCGACGACGAGCACCGAGCCGCTCGGCGCCTGCGTGACCCCGACGTGGACGGCGAGGTTGTCGCCCGGGGTGCACTGCACCGGGTAGGCGGGGGCAGCGAGGCGGGCACCGACCCACGCCGGGCCGACCCGGGCGCGCATCGCCCGGCCACCCGCCTCGCCGAGAGTGGCGGCGCCGAGCTCGAGCAGGGCGGGGGCGAGGTTGGGAGCAGCCGACATAGTCACCGTGGGGGGATTGGCGGAGGGAGAGGGATTTGAACCCTCGAGGAGGTTAAAGCCCCCTACTCGCTTAGCAGGCGAGCACCTTCGGCCACTCGGTCATCCCTCCCGGGCGGCCAAGTCTAGGCAGGCCCGCGGTCGGGGCCGCCTTCGACGAGTTGGGCGAGGCGTTGGAGGGTTTGCTCCATGCTGCGACGGTTCTTCTCGGGTGTCTTGGTGATGCGCAGGAACCATTGGCCGCGCCCGTGGGACCAGTCGAACGATTCGCGCACGCGTGTCCCACCGTCGACCGGCTCGAGCTCATAGCCCCAGACATCATGCGCCAGATGCTGCCAGGCGATGCGACGTCCCTCCTCGAACTGCACCACCTCGTTCGTCATGCGGTACGGCAGGCCGATGCGCATGTCCATCGAGAACTTGGCGCCGAGCGTGAGTCGATCGGGCGTCCCGGCACGGGTCCCGCGTACCGACCCCGACCCATCGATCAGTGGGTGCTGGGCCGGGTCGGCGAGCACGTCGAAGATCCGTTCGGGCGACGCGTGGATGACCCGCTCGGCGGAGATACAGGACGATGAGGTGACCATCGCTGCACGCTACCGTCAGCGTGGTGGAGCCCGCCGACGCCCTCGAACGCATCGCCGACGCGCTCCAGCGGGTCCGCAACGCCCGGCCGAAGGTCGCCGCGTTCCGGCGGGCCGCGGACACGATCCGCCCCTTGACTCACACCGAGCTGGCCGACCTCGCCGCCCGGGGGCGCCTCACCGACCTGCCCGGCATCGGCCGCAGCACCGCGGCGGTGATCGAGCAGGCACTGCGAGGCGAGACCCCGGAGTACCTGACCCGCGTCGAAGGCGACGCACCAGCCGAGACCCAGCCGCCCACCGAGCTGGCGGGACCGGTGCGAGCCGCGCTGCGGGGCGACCTGCACCTCCACTCCGACTGGTCCGACGGCGGCCACACCATCGAGGCGATGGCCGGGGCGGGCGTCGCGCTCGGCCACCAGTACCTGGCCCTCACCGACCACTCCCGTTCCCTCCACATTGCCAAAGGGCTGTCCGCGGACCGGCTCCGAGACCAGCTCGGTGTGGTGGACGCGCTGAACGCCGAGCTGGCCCCGTTTCGCATCCTGACCGGGATCGAAGTCGACATCCTCCCCGACGGCACCCTCGACCAGGACGAGGAACTGCTCGCGGCGCTCGACGTCGTCGTGGCCAGCGTCCACACCAAGCTGCGCATGGACCGCGACCCGATGACCGACCGCATGGTCCGCGCCCTCGAGAGTCCCCACGTCGACGTGCTCGGGCATTGCACCGGTCGTCTCGTGGTCGGCCAGGGTCGACCGGAGTCGTCGTTCGACCCCGAGCGTGTCTTCGACACCGCGGTCGCGTTCGACAAGGCGATCGAGATCAACGCACGACCCGAGCGCCTCGATCCACCGTCGCGGCTGCTCGCCCAGCTTGTGGACCGCGAGGCGAAGGTCGCGATCGACTCCGACGCCCACGCGACCTGGCAGCTGGCCTGGCAGGACTATGGGTGCCACCGTGCCGCCGCGGCCGGGATCCCGGTCGAGCGGATCGTGAACACCTGGACTGTCGACACGCTCCTCGACTGGACCGCCGCGCACGCCGGAAACGGATAGCGCGGACGTCAGCGATGTCGTACATCAACGGTATGCCAACCACCCTGGTGACCGAGGCCTGCCGACTCATGGAGGCCACCGACGACCGAGTCCCGAGCGCGCCCGAGTTGGCGCGCGCCCTGGCCGTGTCGCCCGATCAGCTGCGCCGGGCCTTCACCCGGACGCTGGGCGTAACCCCCCGCCAGTACGGGGACACGCTGCGCCGAGAGCGGCTCCGCCGCCAGCTGCGCGACGGCGGCGACGTCACCGGAGCGCTGTTCAGCGCGGGCTACGGATCGACCAGCCGCCTCTACGAAGCCGCGCACGGCCACCTCGGGATGACGCCCGCCTCGTACCGGTCGGGTGGTGCGGGAGCGACGATCGTCTACACGGTGGCCGCCTCACCGCTCGGCGCGCTGCTGGTCGCGGCCACCGACCGGGGTCTGTGCAAGGTCGACGTGGGCGACGACGGGCCCGCCCTCGAAGCCGCGTTGGCCCGCGAGTTCCACCGGGCCGAGCTGCGGCGGGACGACGAGGCCCTGACCGGCCTCGTCACCGACGTGCTGGCGCGCATCGAGGGACGCACGCCGGCGGGCGACCTGCCCCTCGACGTGCAGGGCACCGCGTTCCAGCGTCGGGTCTGGGAGGAGCTGCAGCGAATCCCGCTGGGTCAGACCCGCACCTACGGGGAGGTGGCCGCGGCGATCGGCTCGCCCGGCGCGTCGCGCGCGGTCGGTTCGGCGTGCGGCGCGAACCCGGTTCCGGTCGTCGTGCCCTGCCACCGGGTCGTGCCCGCGACGGGCGGTGTCGGCAACTACGGGCTCGGTCCGGCCCGCAAGCGTCGACTGCTCGCGCAGGAAGGCGCGACGCCCGACGCGCCGCACCGCGCGCCGGTCACGCGAGGGTGAGGACCGCCGCCGCCCATGGGCCGAGCGTGAGCGTCCCCGCGACGCGCTCACCGTCGCGGGCTCGGTCAGTTGCCACCCGCACCGTCCCCTCGACGTCGGGCAGCCGCGTGGGCTCGCCGGTCAGGTTCACCGCGACCAGCACGTGCTCGCCTCGACGCCAGGCCCAGACGCCGTCGGGTGCCGGCCAGGTCGCGTAGGCGCCGCGCTGCAAGGCGGGGAGGGCGCGTCGCAGCGCCAGCAGGTCCCGGGTCAGGTGCAGCGTCGAGTTCGGGTCGGCCTGCTGGTCGGCGACGTTGCAGCGCCCGAGGTCGCCGACCGGGAGCCAGGGTTCGACGCCGGGGACCGTGAACCCGCCGCCGGGCTCGGCGTTCCAGGGCATGGGGGTGCGTGCCGCGTCGCGGTTGAGGAACGGCTGGAAGCGGGCGCTGACCGGGTCGAGGAGCCGGTCGGCGGGGACGTCGGTGTCGGGCATCCCGAGCTCATCGCCGTAGTAGAGGACGGCCGTGCCCCGCAGACCGAGCAGCAGCACGAGCGCGGCTCGGACCCGCTGCGGGTCGCCCTCGCACCAGCGCGTGACGTAGCGGGAGACGTCGTGGTTTCCCATCGTCCAGCACGGGGTCGCGTGGGCGGGCAGGTGCGCCTCGGCCTGCTCGACCACCGCTCGCAGGGCGGCCGCCTCGAACGGTGCGAAGACGAACAGGAAGTTGAACGCCAGCTGCAGCTCGTCGCCCTGCCCGTAGAAGGACACGATCTGGTCGACGTCGAAGACGTGGGTCTCGCCGAGGAACAGCCGCGGCGGGTCGTAGTCGTCGCCCACCCCGCGCCAACGTCGGAGCACGTCGTGCACCTCGGGCCGACAGCCGTTGTACTCGTTGCGCTGACCGCCCAGCCGGTCCATCCAATGCTCGCCGCCCGTGAGGGGAGGGTTGTCGCGCAGGAGCCGGTCCTTGACGATCATGTGGCACACGTCGATGCGGAAGCCGGCGACACCCCGATCGAACCAGAATCGCAGGATGCGGTCGAACTCGTCGCGAACGGCGTCGTGCCACCAGTTGAGGTCCGCCTGCTCGACCAGGAAATGGTGCAGGTAGGACTGGTCGGTGCGGGTGTCGAGCTCCCAGGCCGGGCCGAGGAATCCGCTGACCCAGTTGTTGGGTGGCGCGCCGTCGGGTTTCGGGTCCGCCCACACGTACCAGTCTCGATGGGGGGCATCCCGGCTCGAGCGAGCGTCGACGAACCATGGATGCTCGACACTGGTGTGGTTGGGGACGAGGTCGAGCAGCACCCGGATGCCGCGGGCGTCCGCGCCCGCGATCAGCGCGTCGAGGTCGGCCAGCGTGCCGAGGGCGGGATCGACGCCGACGTAGTCGGCGACGTCGTAACCCCAGTCCGCGTTCGGGGAGGGATGCACCGGGCTGAGCCAGAGCCCGTCGACGCCGAGCCAGGCCAGGTGGTCGAGTCGCGCCGTGATCCCCGCCAGGTCGCCGACACCGTCCCCGTTCGAGTCGGCGAACGAGCGCGGGTAGACCTGATACAGCACGGCGTCGCGCCACCACTCAGACACTGAGCGGGCACCTTACCGACCGGCGGCGTACGCTCCGTCCGCCATGGACACGACGCTCGACTGGTTCGGGTGCGCCACGTTCCGACTGGCCCTCGACGACCTCGTCGTCTGGCTCGACGCCTACCTCGACCGCGTCCCAGGAGCGCCCGGCCCGGGTGTGCGCGCCGACGAGGTGGCCGAGGCCGACTGGATCCTCGTCGGGCACTCGCACTTCGACCACGTCTGGGGTGCGGAGCGCATCGCGCGCAACACCGGTGCCCGGGTCGTGGGCTCGTACGAGACGGTGCGGGTGCTCCTCGCCGCGGGGGTGCCTCCTCGCCAGCTGGTGGCGGTGGCGGGCGGTGAACGGGTCCGGCTCGGACCCCACGTCGTCGCGGTCGTGTACCCGAGCCAGCACTCCTGTGTGTGGGCTCACCGCGAGTTCCCAGGCGCCGGCGAGGTCTGCCTGGGCGACCTCGGCTTGACCTACGACGAGCGCCAGGCTCGCTTCGCCGAGCTGGGCGCCTGGCTGGTCTCGGTCGGGCCCGACGTGCTCGAGCATCTGCGCGCCAGCGACCAACACGCGCTCGGGGACGGCGGTGCCCTGGTGTTCGTGCTGGAGACTCCCGCCGGGCGCCTGCTCTACCAGGACACCTCCGGGTGCTGGACGTCGATGTTGCGCAACCTGCAACCCGACGTGGCGATCCTTGCCGCGGCCGGCCGCGGCAACCTCGACGGCGAACCCATCCAGGGCTCGCTCGCCCAGTTCGTCGCGGCGGAGGCGCGCCTCCTTCAACCTCGCCGCGTCGTGCTCTCCCACCACGACGACTGGCTCCCCGGATTCACGAGTGGCGATCTCGACGTCGCGCCGGTGCGGGCCGCGCTGGCCTGCACGGTGCCCCGCAGCGACCTGCTGGAGCTCGGCTATCGGGGCGGCGATGACGTCTTCGGCGGCCTGCCCGGGCGCTGAGACCCGCCCGGCGGCGGCGCCCACCGGCCGCGGGGCCCCTGCGGTGAGCGCCTACGATTCGTCGCGGCGCCGCGAGTCCGACGGGCCCGCGGGTTGCCCAAGGAGCGGTGGCGGAGTCCGGTTGATCGCAGCTGCCTTGAAAGCAGCCGGCCGATGAGGCCCGGGGGTTCGAATCCCTCCCGCTCCGCTGCCGGCTGGCCTCTCAGGCCAACCCGGGGGTCGCGACGTGGAGCGACTCGAGGAGCGCGCGGACGCGCTGTTCGAGTTCGTCGCGGATGGGCCGGACCACGGCGACGTCCAGGCCGGCCGGGTCGTCGACCTCCCAGTCTTCGTAGCGTTTCCCCGGGAACAGTGGACAGGCATCTCCGCAGCCCATCGTGACGACCACGTCGGCCGCCCGGACGATCTCGTCAGTCCAGGGCTTGGGGAACTCGCTGGAGATGTCGATGCCCACTTCGGCCATGGCGGTAACGGCGGCCGGGTTGACCTCGCTGGTGGGCTCGGATCCGCCTGACCAGGCGATGGCTCGGCCACCGGCGAGATGGTTGAACCAGCCGAGCGCCATCTGGCTGCGACCGGCGTTGTGCACGCACAAAAAGAGCACGGTGGGAAGCCCATCGTTGGCTTTGCCTTCGACGCGCGCGAGTGCTTGGAGGCGTTGCCGGGCGAAGCGCTCGGCCAGGACCGGCAAGAAGTTGAACGTCGTCGCGTTGGTGGCAAATTGGTCCCAGCTGGCGTTGAGGAAGCGTTCGATGGTCTCTTGAGAGAACAGGCCAGCGAACTCGTCGGCCAAGCGCGTCGCGGCGGACCGCAGCGCAAGTCGCTGCTCGACGGTCAAGATCTGATCTGGCATGCCGCTCCTCTCATCGGTGGGTCGCCGAGTCGTGGGGTACGACGACCGCGTCGGCAGCGAGCGTCGGGAACAACCACCGGGCAACGGCGATTGCCGCAAGGCCGCCGAGCAGTTGCATGGCGATGAACACCGGCGCGCTCGAAGGTCGGATACCTGAGAACGTGTCCGTCAGCGTGCGACCGACGGTGACCGCAGGGTTCGCGAAACTGGTCGACGAGGTGAACCAGTACGCGGCGGCGATGTAGCTGCCCACGGCAAACGCCGCAACCGATGACCGGCCCGAGCGGGCCACACCGAGGATCACCATGATGAGCCCGAACGTCGCGACGAACTCGCCCAGCCAGAGGGCACCCGACGAGCGAGTATGCGACGAGAGGGTCACGGCGGGAAGGCTGAACATCAGGTTCGCCACGATCGCGCCCACACAGGCGCCCCCAAACTGGGCTGCCACGTACACCGCCCCGTCCCGTGACGAGATCCCGCCCAGGATCCGATCGGCGACCGTGACCACGGGGTTGAAGTGGGCTCCCGACACCGGCCCCAGGGCAAGAATCAACGCGACCAGACCCGCGCCAGTCACCGCGGCGTTGACCAGCAGCTGGATGCCGACATCGCCCGGGGAAAGTCGCTGGGCCGCGATGCCCGAGCCGACGACGACCGCCACCAGGAACGCAGTGCCGAGCGCCTCGGCGGTCGCCCGCCGGCAGAGGTCCCGATCCACGAGCGTCAGCAGCAGCGCTGCGCCGATTCGGGCGCCGACGCACAGCACCGGGCGTCGGCCCCCGGTTCGACGGTCCCGAACTCGCCCGCGGGCAGCTCCACGTCGGCGAGCACCGTGTAGATCTCCCAGGGCTCACCGTCGGGCGCGTCGACCCACACCTTGTCTTGGACCGCGTAGCAGCATTCGACGTGGTCCTCGGTCGCGGTCGCCAGGCCCTCGCTGACCAGCCGACGCTGCGTGGCACCCACCTCGGCGGTCGACACGACCTCGACCCCAAGGTGGTTCAGCGTGCCGGGCTGCCCATGACCCTCGACGAGCACCAGCTTGAGCGGCGGGGACTCGACCGCGAAGTTCGCGTAGCCTGAGCGAACCTTGGCCGGGGCGGTGCCGAACAGCTTCGAGTAGAAGCCGATCGCCGCATCCAGATCGGCCACGTTCAACGCCAGTTGTATCCGCGCCATACTCATGCTCCCTGGTACATTCGCCTTAGTCGATAGATCTATCTTCGCGAATGTATCTACATATGTCAATACGTGGGGAGGTCGGCGATGGCGACGAAGCATGACGACGCAGCCGAGGCCTGCTGCCCGTCGGTGCTCGACGCACCGCTCGACCAAGCGGAGGCCGAGGATCTCGCCCGAGCGTTCGCGGCGCTCGCCGACCCGGTGCGCCTCCGCCTCCTCAGCCTGATCGCTGACGCCGGGGAGATCTGCGCCTGCGCGCTCCTCGAGCCGCTCGGCAAAGCGCAGCCCACCGTGTCGCATCACACCAAGGCGCTGGCCGATGCCGGACTGATCACGGGCGAGAAGCGCGGCCGCTGGGTGTGGTGGTCGATCGTGCCCGAGCGCGTCGCCGTCCTGGGCGACGCACTCGCACCCGCGCGGTCGAACACCCCGGCGTGAGTCCTGCGGGCACGCGCGGGCCGGGCGGTGCCGTTCCCGCGCCCGCTGGAGCGGCGGTTCAGGGCCGGTCGTCGTCGAGGTCGATACCGCGCTCGGAGGCCACCTGGCGGTAGCGGGCGGCGGTGGCGTCGAGCTCGCGTCGGAACCCCTTCAACACGGCCTGCTTCTCGCGCACCTGACCCCGCAGGCGGTCGTTGATCTCCATCGCCTCGAGGAACAGGTCGCGCTCTCGACCCTTCGCCCGCCCGGTCCGATAGTCGGTGCGGAGCTCGTCGAGACGGTCCTCGGCGCGCAGGATGTCACCGATCTGGTCGAGGTCGAAGCCCATCGTCTGCTGGAGCTCGCGGATTCGCTGCACTCGAGTCACGTCCGCGTCGCTGTACCGGCGAGATCCGCCCGGGCTGTGGCCGGCCGGGTTCAGCAGCCCGAGCTCCTCGTAGTAGCGCAGCGTGCGGGTCGACACCTCGGCCTTCGCCGCGACCTCGCCGGGGCGGTACAGCGCGTCGGTCATGCCGGGATCCACTCCTCGGCCATGGGTGCCTCGTCTCCGACGTCGCCGTCGTCGCGCAGCGGAGCTCCGAACGCGCCGACCTCGTCGTCTTGCACGTACCGGCCGCCTCGCAGCGCGGAGCAGCCCGCGGCCACCAGGCACATGACGATCGCGGCGGTGAAGGCGATCTGGAGGCCGTGCTCGAAGGGACCCGAGATCAGGTGCGGGAAGAACGACCGGCCGGTCAGGCGCTGCACCTGCGCGGACGAGAGATGGCTCAAGAGCTTCGGGCCGAGCAGCTTCTGGATCGGGTTGTAGCCGAGGAACGCCGCGAAGAGGGTCCCGACCGGTGGAAGGTGCGCGATGCGAGCGGCGCTGGCGGCCGGCACCCCGTTGGTCCGCAGCCCGGCGCCGAGCGTGGCGGGGAGCCGGGCGGCGAGCCCGACGATCATGAGCGAGAAGAAGAGCCCGATCGAGAGCACCATCCCGCTGTTCTGGAACGTGGCGCGCATCCCCGAGGCCGCACCCCGTTCGTCGGCGGGTGCGGCGTTCATGATCGCGGTGGTGTTCGGTGCCGCGAAGAGCCCGACACCGATCCCGTTCAGGAGCAACAAGGCGGCGAAGATCGGGAACGCGAAGTTCGCGGGCAGCAGCATCAGCAGCCCGAAGCTCGTGGCGGCGATCAGCATCCCGCCGGTGGCGAAGGGGCGGGCGCCGTACCGGTCGGAGAGCCAGCCGGCGACGGGTCCGGCGACGAGGAACCCGGCGGTGAGCGGGAGCATGTAGATGCCGGCCCACAAGGGCGTGTCCACGAAGCTGTAGCCGTGCAACGGCAGCCAGATTCCCTGCAGCCAGATGATGAGCATGAACTGCAGGCCGCCGCGACCGATCGACGCGAGGAGGCTCGCCACGTTGCCGGCCACGAACGCCCGGATGCGGAACAGGCGGAGGTTGAACATGGGTTCCGCGACGCGTCGTTCCACGAGGACGAACACGACGAGCAGCGCCGCGCCGCCCAGCAGCTCGGCCAGCACCTTAGGGCTCGTCCAGCCCATCGAGTGGCCGCCGTAGGGCTGGATGCCGTACGTGATCCCGACCAGCACCAGGACGAGGCCGAGACCGAAGGTCAGGTTGCCCCACCAGTCGAGGCGGGCCGGGCGCCGATGCCCGAGCTCGCGCAGCTTGGCGTACGCCCACACCGTTCCGAACACGCCGAAGGGAACGTTGACCCAAAAGACGAGGCGCCAGTTCACGTCGGCCAACAGCCCGCCGGCCACCAGCCCGACGAACGATCCCGCGATGCCGGCGATCATGTTGATACCCATCGCGGAGCCGCGCCGCTCGGGCGGGAACGCGTCGGTGAGGATCGCGGTCGAGTTCGCCATGAGCAGCGCCCCACCGACGCCCTGGAGGACCCGGAAGCCGATCAGCCAGTCCGCGCCGCTGCCGCCGGTGAACGGCGTGATCGAGAGCAGGATCGAGGCGACGGTGAAGACCGCGAATCCCGCGTTGTACATGCGGACCCGCCCGTAGATGTCGCCGAGGCGCCCGAACGTCACCACGAGCACCGCCGTGACGACGAGGTAGCCCATGATCATCCACAGCAGGTAGCTGACGTTGCTCGGCTGGAGCGGGTCGAGCCGGATGCCCCGGAAGATGGCGGGCAGCGAGATCAGCACGATCGACGCGTCGAGGGCGGCCATGAACACGCCCAGCGTGGTGTTCGACAACGCCGTCCAGCGGTACCGGTCCGAGATCGGGGGGGTCGCGTCCCCGTTGGTCTGCGCGCTCGTCGTCATGGTCGTGCCGCCTGGCCTCGGCTCCGCCGGTGCGGAGTTGACGTTAACGTCAACTTACCCCTCCGGCGGCCCGGGGCCAAACGGCCGGGCGCCGCGGGGTCAGCGAGGCTGGTCCGCGGCGCCCCGGGCGGGGACGGCGGCGAAGCCGCAGAACGGCCGGAGCGCGTCGGGGACGTCGAAGGAGCCGTCCGGACGCTGGTAGTGCTCCCAGAGGAAGACCAGGGTTCGGGACACCGCGCAGGCGGTGCCGTTGAGGGTGTGCACGAGGTCCGCGCCGCGGGCCCGCTTCACCCGGGTTCCGAGGCGCCGGGCCGAAAAGTCTCGGTAGTTCGAGCACGACGTCAGCTCGCGGTACCGGCCCTCCGACGGGAGCCACACCTCGAGGTCGTACTTCTTGGCCGCCGCCGGACCGAGGTCCCCGGCCGCGACGTTCACCACCCGGTACGGAAGGCCGAGGCCACCGACGAGCGACTCTTGGATCGCGACGATCCGGTCGAACTCCTCGTCGGAGCGTTCCGGCTCCGAGTACGAGAACAGCTCGACCTTGTCGAACTGGTGGACACGGAACGTTCCCCGGGTGTCTTTGCCGTACGTGCCGGCTTCACGCCGAAAGCACGTCGAGGTCCCGACGTAGCGGGCCGGCAGCGCGTCGGCGTCGAGCCGCTCGCCGCGGTGCAGCGTGGAGAGCGGGATCTCGCTCGTTCCGACGAGGAACAGCTCTCCGCCGTCGACCTCGTACACCTGGGCCCGGTCGGTGGGGAAGAACCCGGCTTCCTCCAGCGCCACCTCGCGGACCAGCACCGGGGGTGCCACGGGCGTGAACCCCTCCGCCGCGGCGCGTTCGATCGCCCAGCGCACGAGGGCGAGCTCGAGCAGCACCGCCTCGCGGGTGAGTGACACGAATCGAGACCCGCTCGACTCGACCGCGTGGCGGGTTTCGACAAAACCCATCTCCGCCGCGTACGTGGCGTGGTCGCGGGCGGGCGCGGCGCCGGTCTCGCCGTGGGTGCGCAGCACCTCGGCGTCGTCCTCGCCGCCGTCGGGCACCGAGGCGTCGGCCGGGTTCGGGACCTGCCGCGCCAGCTCCCGCAGCTGGCGTTCGAGGATGCCGAGCTCCTCCTCGGCCGCCTGGACCTGAGCCTTCAGTTCCGTGGCCTGCGCTCGAGCGGCCTGGTCGGGGCCGCCCCGGCCGATCTGCTTGGAGGCTGCCTTCTGGGCGGCCCGGAGGTCCTCCACGGTGTGGCGCTGCGCCCGCTGCTCAGCATCGAGCGCCAGGACCCGGCCCAGGAGCCCTCCGCCGACGCGCTTGCGTTCGATGCCGGCGCGGTAGGCGGGGTCGTCGCGCAGGCGCCGGAGATCGATCACCCGCGTCTCACGGGCCGGACCGGACCTGGGACCGCAGGTCCTCGACCCAGGTGCTGGCCGCCTGCCACGCGTCGGTCGCGGCTTGGCGGCGGGCGGGGCCTTGCTCCCCCGCCACCGGGTATGACCCGAGGAACTTCACGTCGGCCTGCTTGGCCGAGAGGTTGCGCAGGCAGTCGGCGACGAGCTCGTCGGCGATGTGACCTTCGAAGTCGATGAAGAAGCAGTACTGGCCGAGGCCACGCTTCGTGGGACGAGATTCGAGTTTGGTCAGGTTGATCGCCCGGGCGGCGAACTCCTGGAGGATGGCGAGCAGCGACCCGGGGCGGTCCTCGCGCTGGAAGCACACGATCGAGGTCTTGTCGTGGCCGGTCGGCGCGGGCACGCCGTGGCCGGTGAGCACGAACCGGGTCTCGTTGTCGGGGTGGTCCTCGATCTCGGAGGCCAGCACCTCAAGGTCGTAGAGGCGCGCCGCGTGGGCGTTGCCGATCGACGCCAGCTCGCGGCTCGCCGCCTCGTGGACCTGGCGGGCGGCGTCCGCGGTGGAGTTGGCGACCTCGAGGGTGGCGTTGGCCAGCTTGTGGGCCAGCCACGAGCGGCACTGGCCGAGCGGGTTGGGGTGGGACACCACGGTGCGGATGTCCTCGAGGTGGGTTCCCGGCTGCACGCAGAGATGCAGCGACACCGGCAGGTCGATCTCGCGTTGGACGAGCAGCTCGGTGTCGAACGCCAGCGTGTCGAGCGTGACCGTGACGGTGCCCTCGATCGAGTTCTCGATCGGTACGAGTCCGACGTCAACGTCGCCGCGCTCGACGGCGGTGAGCACCTCGGGGACGGTGCGCAGCGCTACCGGGGTGCCGGCCGCGAGGTCGGGCTGGCTCAGCAGCGCCTCCTCGGCGAACGTGCCCCGCGGGCCTAGATATCCGACGCGCGTCACGAACCATCGATCGTAGTGGGAGGCCCGCGCGACCCCGCGCGCCTTTGGCCTGGCGCGTAGGTTGGGTAGTGGGTCGGTTCACCCTTCGCGTACATTCGGCGTTACGTCGGCAGCCCGAAGGCAGTCCACGCCCCCTCCTACCGAGGGACCGACGGCTCTCGCAACGATCGACGTTCCATCCCGGCTGCGACACTCACCTGACCCACAATCGGAGGTTGCGGTCGTGCGAGTCTGGACCCTCGACGAGGCAAGCGCCGCGCTCCCTGAGGTGCGCGGCCTGGTTGGTCGTCTGCGCGAGCTCGCCGCCGCCCCGCCGGGCCCGGCCCGCCGGGTGGGTGGCAACGGCGCCCCGTCGGGCAACGGTCATGGGCCGACCGGTGGCGGCGCGTCGGGTGAGCTGCGCGCCGTGCTCACCGCGCTGACCGACCGCGGGATCGTGGTGCGCGACCCGGCCCGCGGCCTCATTGACTTCCCCGCCCGATCGTCGAGCGGACGCGACTATTTGCTGTGCTGGCTCGACGGCGAAGACGCTATCGAGTGGTGGCATTGGCCCGACGCGGGGTTCGCGGGCCGAACGCCGCTCTCGGACCCGCCGACCTAACCCCGGGCGGCGGGTTTCAGCGGGGCCCGGACGGGCCGGTCGCGGGAGGCGGCTGGGTCGCGGCGTGATGCACGGTGGCGCCGGTGCCGGCCGCCTTCTGGGCGCCCAGCGCCGCGCCGACAATGCCGGCCTCGTTGAGCAGCTTGGCCGGGACCACCTCGGCGTGGGTCGTGAGGCGGGGCACGAACCGGTCGTGACGTTTACTGACGCCACCCCCGAGGATGAAAAGGTCGGGCCACAGGAGTCGCTCGAGCTCCAGCAGGTAGGCGTCGAGGCGTCGCGCCCACTTCGCCCAGGACAGGCCGAGGCGCTGACGGACAGCGTCCGACGTGCGGGTCTCGGCGTCCCGCTTCCCCATCCGCAGGTGTCCGAGCTCGGTGTTGGGAATGAGGACACCGTCGAAGAACACCGCGGTGCCGATGCCGGTCCCGAGCGTGACCATGAGCACGACCCCGGCTCGACCCTTCCCCGCTCCGAACTCCATCTCCGCGACGCCCGCCGCGTCGGCATCGTTCACGACGGTCACGTCACATCCCGAGGTCCGAGCAAACGTGTCGGCGACGTCGGTGCCGATCCAGGCCGGGTCGATGTTCGCCGCCGTGCGCGCCACGCCGCCCTTCACGACGGCGGGGAACGCCGCGCCGACTTCGCCGGTCCAGTCGAAATGCCGGGTGAGCTGCGCGACCACTTGGGCCATGGCATCGGGCGTCGCCGGCTGCGGCGTGAGGATCCGGTGCCGGGGCGCGATGAGCTCCCCCGTCGCCGTGTCGACCGGAGCTGCCTTCATGCCGGTCCCGCCGATGTCGATTCCCAGCAACGTCGCCATTGGTGTCCTTCCCCCTCTGGCCCTGACCCCGCCGCGACGCGGCGCCCGACCAGTCTCGCCCACCCAGACGGCCGAGGCGGTTTGCCCCCGCACCGCTCACCTCCAATGATGAGGCACCCGAAGGAGGGCACACATGCAGCTCGGGATGATCGGACTCGGCCGGATGGGCGCCAACCTCGTTCGCCGGCTCATGCGCGACGGCCACGACTGCGTCGCCTACGACCGAAGCCCCGACACGGTGCACGGGCTCGAGGGTGAGGGGGCGGCCGGAGCGACGACGATCGCCGACTTCGTCGCCAAGCTCACCCAGCCACGGGCGATCTGGATCATGGTGCCCGCCGCCGCCGTCGACTCGACGCTGGAGCAGCTGGTGCCGCTCCTCGACCCGGGCGACATCGTGATCGACGGTGGGAACTCGTACTACCGAGACGACATCACCCGGGCGCGCCGCCTCGCCGAACATCAGCTCCACTACGTCGACGTGGGCACGAGCGGCGGCGTGTTCGGCCTCGAACGCGGCTTTTGCCTCATGATCGGCGGCGAGGACGACGTCGTGGCGCACCTGGATCCGATCTTCGCCACCATCGCGCCGGGCGTCGAGTCCGCCGAGCGCACGCCGGGCAAGACCGGCGCGCCCAGCACCGCCGAGAACGGCTACCTGCACTGCGGGCCGAACGGGGCCGGCCACTTCGTGAAGATGGTGCACAACGGCATCGAGTACGGGCTCATGGCGGCCTACGCCGAAGGCCTCAACATCTTGGACCACGCCGACGTCGGTAAGCAGACCCAAACGGTGGACGCCGAGACGACACCGCTGCGCGAGCCCGAGTACTACCAGTACGAGCTCGACATCCCCGCGGTGGCCGAAGTGTGGCGGCGGGGCAGCGTGGTGGCCTCGTGGCTGTTGGATCTCACCGCGCAGGCGCTGACCGCATCGCCGGACCTAGCCGGCTTCGAAGGCCACGTGTCGGACTCGGGCGAGGGACGCTGGACGGTCCTCGCCGCCGTGGACGAGGGGGTCCCAGCCCCCGTGCTGAGCACCGCCCTCTTCGACCGCTTCGCGTCCCGGGGCCAGGCCGACTTCGCCAATCGGCTGCTCTCCGCCATGCGGATGGAGTTCGGCGGCCACGTCGAGAAGAAGGACGCCAGCTCATGACGAAGCCGGTCCCCTCCGACGCCTTCGTGTTCTTCGGGGCAAGCGGAGACCTTGCCCACAAGATGATCTTCCCCGCGCTCTACCGCATGGTGCAGCGCAACGCCCTCAACGTCCCCGTCATCGGGGTGGCCTCATCGCCGTGGACGGTCCAGCAGCTCGCCGACCGGGCGCGCGACGGCATCGAGCAGTTCGGCGGCGGCGTCAACGATGAAGAAGCCTTTCAACGGCTCGTCACCCTGTTGGGCTACGTCGACGGCGACTACACCGACAAGGCCACATACGCCGCGCTCGTGAAGGCGCTCCACGGTGCCCAGCGCCCCGCCAACTACCTGGCCATCCCCCCCAGCCTGTTCCCGACGGTGGTCGAGGGGCTGGGCTCCTCGGGCATCGCGGCGCACGCCCGGGTCATCGTGGAGAAGCCCTTCGGGCGGGACCTGCAGTCGGCGGAGGAACTCAACCAGGTGCTCCACTCGGTGTTCCCCGAGCCGTCCATCTTTCGGATCGACCATTTCCTCGGCAAGGAGACGATCCAGAACATCTTGTACTTCCGGTTCGCGAACAGCTTCTTGGAGCCGATCTGGAACCGCAACAACGTCCGCCAGGTCCAGATCACCATGGCCGAGAACTTCGGAGTCCGGGGACGCGGCAAGCTGTACGAGGAGGTCGGGGCGCTGCGCGACGTGGTCCAGAACCACCTCCTCCAGGTCACCGCGCTCCTGGCGATGGAGCCCCCGGTCGGGCCGTCGGTCGATGAGTTGCGCGACGCCAAGGAGAAGGTGTTCTTCGCCATCGACACGCTGGACCGCCACGACCTGGTCCGCGGGCAGTTCGATGGTTACCGCAACGAGGACGGCGTGGACCCGAACTCCGACGTCGAGACGTATGCCGCGGCCCGATTCCACATCGACTCGTGGCGCTGGGCCGATGTCCCCTTCTACATCCGGGCCGGCAAGAACCTCCCGATCACGTGCACCGAGGTGCGTGTCGAGCTGCACCGTCCACCCCAGCGGGTCTTCGCCGAGTACGAGGAGCTACCCAGGGACACCAACTACTTCCGGTTCCGGGTCGACCCCCAACTCCAGATCGCGCTCGGGGCCCGCGCCAAGACCCCCGGCGAGGCGTTCAAGGGCCACCTGGTGGAGCTCGGCCTCGCCGATGACCAGCCGGACGAGATGACCCCCTACGAGCGGCTGCTCGGCGACGCGATGGCCGGCGAGAACCTGCAGTTCGCCCGCGAGGACGGGGTCGAGGCGGCCTGGCGGGTGGTCGACCGGGTCCTCACTGACCACGACACGGCGATCCCGTACAAGCCCCAGACCTGGGGGCCGCCCCAGGCCGAGGGGCTCATCCGCGACGCCGACGGCTGGCACGACCCCGTCTTGTAACGCCACCGGTGGGACACACCCTCGCCGTCGACCTCGGCGGCACGAACATGCGAGTCGCGGTCGTCGACCGGGCGGGCACCATCCGGGACCGCGCCCAGGAGCCGACGCCCCACGACGCGCGCACTATCGAGCCGTTCGTTCGGTTCGTGCGCGCGATGCGCGACGCGCACGCCGTGGAGCATGCGGTGGTGGCGGTCCCGGGGCGCCTGGACTACGAGGCGGGCACCCTCCTCGACGGTCCCCATCTGCCCTCCGGCTGGCCGCCGGTGCTCACCCGCGCCGCGCTCGGCGCCGCGCTCGACTTGCCGGTCGCGCTCGCCAACGACGCCGACGTGGCCGCGATCGGCGAGGCCCGCTTCGGCGCGGCGCGGGGCCACGCCGACGTCGTGTACGTCACGGTCTCCACCGGGGTGGGTGCCGGGATCTTGGTCGGCGGACACCTGCTGCGGCCCCGGTACTCGGCCGGCGAGGTCGGCCGCTCCGTCGTCGACCGGATCCTGGCCGGCGCGGGCGAGGACGGCACGGTGGAGGGCCTGGGCTCGGGCACGGCGCTGGCTCGTGCCGCGCAGGCCGCGGGTCTCGACGCGGCCGGCCCGGACCTGGTCCGCCTCGTCGAGGCCGGCGACCCGGTGGCCCGCCGGGTCTTCGACGAAGGTCTCTTCGCCGTCGCGGTCGGAATCGTGAACCTCGCCCACCTCGTGGCCCCGACCGTCTTCGTCATCGGGGGCGGCGTCGGTCGCAACGGGGACCTCGTGCTGACCCCGATCCGGGCCGCGCTGGCTCGCCTCGGCCCGGCCGGTCCCCCCATCGAGGTGGTCTCCGCGGCCCTCGGGGACGACTCGGGGTTGGTGGGCGCGGCGGGCTGGCGGGACGCGACATGATCCACGACGAGGAGCAGCCCGTGCCCGTGATCTCGATCCCGACCCCGCACCAACCCTGGGCGGGAGGCCACTACTCGAGCGCGGTGCGCGCCGGGGACTGGATCGTGCTGGCCGGCCAGGTTGGCGTGGACCCGGCGTCGGGCCAGCCGGTGGCCGGCGGGCTGCTCGAGCAGGCGGGTCAGGCACTGGCGAACGTCGAGGCGATCCTCGGCGACGTCGAGTCCAGCTGGGCCGACGTGGCGAAGGTCACCGTCTTCGTCGCCGAAGACGATCCGGGAATGATGCCGGCGTTGAACGCGCTGTACGCGGAGCATCTCGGCGAGCATCGTCCCGCCCGCACCACGGTCGGGGTGGCGTGGCTCCCGCTGCGGACGCTCGTCGAGTTCGAGGTGTGGGTCTATCGACCGGAGGCGAGATGAGTGACGGACCGGTGACCGAGCGAAGCGACGACGATTGGCACGCCGAGTTGACGCCCGAGCAGTACACGGTGCTGCGCCGGGCCGGCACGGAAGCACCGTTCACCGGCCGCTACTGGGACTGTCACGACGACGGGGTCTACCGGTGTGCCGGCTGCGGGGCGGAACTGTTCGACGCGGGCACGAAGTTCGAATCGGGGACGGGGTGGCCGAGCTTCAGCGAGCCGATGCTCGCCGAGGCGGTCGAGTGCCGGACCGACGACGGCCACGGCATGGTCCGCACCGAGGTGGTCTGCCGGCGCTGCGGCGGGCACCTCGGCCACGTCTTCGACGACGGACCCCACCCGAGCGGCCAGCGCTACTGCATCAACTCGGCGGCCCTGGAGCTCGCGCCGCGCTGAGGGACAGCCCGGCGGGTTGGAGCGGGGCGCCGAGCAGCGCACCCGCGGCCGAGGCGGGCAGCGCGGGTGCCATCACGTGCCCTTGCACGAGATCGCAGCCCATCTCCACCAGCGCGTCGAGTTGCTGGGGCGTCTCGACTCCTTCGGCCACGACCTCGAAGCCCAAGCCGTGGGCGAGGTTGATGACCGAGCCGACGATCGTGTGGTCGGTGGCGCCGGGTTCGAGGTTTTGGAAGAAGATCTGGTCGATCTTCACCGTGTCGAGCGGGAAGCGCTGCAGGTAGGCGAGGGACGAGTAGCCCTTCCCGAAGTCGTCGACCGCGAGTCGCACCCCGAGCGCCCGGAGCGCGTCGAGCCGGGTCAAGGCGAGGTCGGGATCCTGGACGAGCACCGACTCGGTGATCTCCAGCGTGAGGCGCGTCGGGTCGAGGCCGGACACGGCGAGGGAATGCTCGACGAGCTCGAGGAGTCCAGGCTGGGTGAGCTGGCGCGCCGAGACGTTTACCGAGATGCCGACCGGGACCGGGCCGGCGGCGTTCCAGCGAGCCGCCTGCCGGCACGCCTCCTCGGTGACCTGCTCGCCGATGACGCCGATGAGGCCGGTCTCCTCGGCAAGCGGGATGAATAGGTCCGGCTTGATCTCGCCGCGCGGCGTGTGCTGCCAACGAGCGAGGGCCTCGAACGCGACGATCTCGCCGGTGACGGGCCGAACCTGGACCTGGTAGTGGACACCGAGTCCGCCGTGCTCGAGCGCGTGCCGCAGCGCGTGCTCGGTCTCGAACCGTTCGGTGACCCAGGCCCGCATCTGGGCGTCGAAGAGCTCCACGCGGCCCCCGCCGCCTTCTTTGGCCCGGTACATCGCGACGTCGGCGTCGCGCAGCAGCGCCGCCGCTTCCTCGGACCCGCCCCGCAACGCCACACCGACGCTGGCCGTGACGTAGACCTCGACGCCGTCGACCGCGAACGGCTCGTCGAAGACCTCGACGACCCGCTCCGCCAGGGTCAAGACCGCGGCGGGGTCGGCCAGATCCTCGGCGACCACGACGAACTCGTCGCCGCCGAGGCGCCCCACCGTGTCCGGCGAGCGGGTGCAGCCGCGGAGACGCTCCGCGGCTTGCACAAGAACACGGTCGCCGGCCTCGTGGCCGAGGTTGTCGTTCACGAGCTTGACCCGGTCGAGGTCGATGTAGAGGACGCCGAGTGCGCTGGACCGCCGTCGGGCCCGCAGGACCGCCTGGGTGAGCCGGTCGAGGAGCAACGCCCGGTTCGGCAGCCCGGTGAGCCCGTCGTGGGTGGCCTGCCGGCTGAGCTCACGCTGCACCTCCTTGAGCTCGGTCACGTCGCGGGCGATGGCCGAGCAGTACTTGACGCCGCCCGGCTGATCGTGGGCGAGCATCACGAGGGACACCGGCGTGTTCCCGCCGGGGCCGGCGAGCGTCGCCTCCCCTCGCCATTCGCCGTCGCGCTGCATGCAGGGAAACGCCTGGTGATGGAGCTGCTCGCGACTCACCGGGTCGAAGAGCTCGGCGACGTTCCGGCCGGCCAGGGAATCGTCGGGGGCGACGCCGAGCTGCGTGCAGCCGACGCGGTTGAGGTGCAGGAGCTGCCCGCTGACGTCGAAGAGGGCCACGAGGTCGGCGGTCGCTTCGAGGAGCAACGAGAGGCGCTCCCGCTCCCGGCGGGCGTGGATCTCGTCGGTGACGTCGGTGATCGCGATGAACCAGCGTGGATCGTCGTCCTGCAACGCCCGAACTTGGATTCGTGCCCAGCGCAGCTGCCCGTCAGCGCGGGTGAAGCGCATCGTGGCACGCTCGTCGCTGCCCTCCCTCCAAGCCCGGCGGGCGAGCCGGTCCATCGCTCGCCGGTCGCCGGGGTGCAGCAGGTCGCGCACCCGGGCGTCGCTGTCGACCAGGCTGGCCCCGATCATCACTCGCGAGGCGGTGTTCTCGAACACGACACGGCCGTGCCGGTCGATCTCAGCCATCGCGATGGGTGAGTGCTCGGTGACCGCAACCAGCCGGGCGTGCTCGGCGGCGAGGCGCGACTCACTGGTGGCCCGCAGCTCCTCGTAGAGATCGGCCATCTCGGCGCTGGAGATCGACAGGGAGCGCTCGAGCAGGTAGCGGTCGTCGTCGGCGTCGGTGTAGGCCGCCTCGACACGCCCGAGGAGCGCGGCCCACGCCTCGGCGTTCGGCGGGCAGTCGTCCCGCAGGCCGAGGCGGCGCAGCTGGCGGTCGAGCACCCGGTGCCGGGTGCTCACGTTTCGCCGATCGCGGTGACGGTCATCGTCTGGTTGTGGAGGTCGCTGCAGCCCTCACCGTGGGGGGCGATTTCCCCGTACGAGTAGAAGCCGACGAGGTGGGCACCCGCGGGGAGGGCCTCGCGGGTCGCCTCGATCTCCTCCTCGGTGCGCTCGCCGAGCACGAGACGTCGGCCCACACAGCTGATGGCGACCGCGAGCTGGGCGCCCGCCGTGGGGGTCGGCGTGCTCATCGCCGCGGCCTGCATGGCGCCGTCCACGAGGCGGTCCTGGTTGGCCCGCATCAGCTGGGCGAGCCCTCCGACCGGCAGGTCGCCGGCGAACGTCATCGACTGGCGGTCCTCGTCGACGGCCAGGATCGTGCGCACGATGCGCCGCTCGGTGTGGCGCCCGGCCCGCACGGCGAGGGGGAACCGCATCGCCGCCGCGGGCAGCGCCCCCGCCCGATCTCCGAGGTACTCCTTGTAGAGCGAGAGGGCGGGGCGATCGTCGAGCTCGTAGAGCACGTTGCGCTCGGCGCGGGTGACGCGCCGCTCGGGTCCGAACACGTCCCAGCCGCCGTAGGAACCGGTGCCGACCCGCACCGCATGTCCGTAGAGGCCGACACCGGCCACCGCGCCTTCGGTCGGCTCGCCGTCGGCGAAGACCCAGGTGTGCCCGAACCGGTCGCCGTCGCCGGCGAGACCTCCGGTGACCACCACGTCGGACGCCAGCGCGCTGGTCGTTCCCTGGACCAGCTCGCTGCCGTTGACGAGCAGCCCGTCCGAGAGGATGAACACGGCTCGCAGGTCGGGAGCGGCGAGCGACTCCGCGACGCGTCGCCCCGCGGCGGCCGAGTCGGCGGAGCTCGAGACCCGCGCCGTCGTCGTCTCGACCCGGGTGCGTTCGAAGCGGGCGACGCCCACCGCCACCGTGTCGTCGCAGAGCGCGTCGCCGAGGATCTCACCCGCGGTTGAGCAGCCGACGACCCGGGAGCGGGGAAACACCTCCCGGAGCTCGGCGAGGGGCGTCGACTCCCCGCCGAGGTGCGGGGCGGCGAAGGCGACCACGAGGGTGGACTCGGAATCCAGTTCGGCGGGCAACGGCGGTGCCCAGCCCTGTGCCGGCGCCCACGAGACGCTCCGGACCTGCACCAGCCCAGCCCTTCTGTCGGAACTGACCGTCGCTCTGCCCGGGGTTCGCACCGCCCGAGTGCGGTCGTTTCTGGGTCGGCACGGCGACCGCCGGCCTTGAGGGCCGTCCGGATGCGCCCCCGGGTCCGGGCGTGGGACGATCCCGGGCGTGGGATACCCCGAAGGACTCGGCGTCGTCGACTTGATGATCGGCTTTCCGCACCGCGACCACCAACAGGTGTACCAGCGGTTGCTACGGGGAGCCAAAGACCGCGAATCGCGGGAGGACTTCAGCTTCCCCGCCGAGTACATGTTCAAGGACGTGCCGGGCGAGGCGGCGGAGCATGACGACCCGATCGAGGTGACGTTCGCCGAGATGGACCGCTTCGGCGTCGAGATCGGGTTGTTCGGGGCCTCCCCCGACGCGCGGGAGGCGCACCGCCGCGATCCCAAGCGAGTCGCCTTGTCCCTCGAGGTCGATCCCAACGACGTGATGGGCACGATCCGCAAGATCCGAGCGGCGAAGGACGAGTACGAACTCAAGGCGGTGACCTTCTTTCCGGCGGGGTGTCTCCCCCAGGTGCCCGTCGACGACCCGAAGGCCTACGCGCTCTATGCCGCCTGCGTGGACCTGGACCTACCCGTGATCGTGAACGCGGGCATCGCCGGACCCCGATTCCCCTCCGACTGTCAACATGTGATGCGTTTCGACCGGGTCTGTTACGACTTCCCGGAGCTGCGCATCGTGATGCGCCACGGCGCCGAGCCGTGGGAGGACCTCGCCGTGAAGCTCATGCTGAAATGGCCGGGTCTCTTCTACATGCCGTCGGCGTTCGCGCCCAAGTACTACCCGAAGGCGATCATCGACTACGCCAACACTCGAGGCGCCGACAAGGTTCTCTACGCCGGCTACTACCCGATGGGCTTGACGCTGGAGCGAATCTTCACCGAGCTGCCCCAGGTGCCGCTGCGCGATCATGTGTGGCCCAAGTTCCTGCGCGAGAACGCCTTACGGGTCTTCGATCTGGGGTGACATGAACGACGAGCGGTACCTCCTCATCTCGGCCGACTGTCACGCCGGCGGTTCCATCGAGCAGTACCGCGAGTACCTCGATCCCGCGTACCGGGACGACTTCGACGCGTGGCGTCAGCGCTACTCGAACCCGTTCCGTGATCTGCAAAGCGACGGGCGGACCCGCAACTGGGACGACGAGCGCCGCACCCATGAGCTCGAGGGCGACGGCGTGGTCGGCGAGGTGCTGTTCCCGAACACGGTCCCGCCGTTCTTCCCAACCGGGGCGGTGATCGCCCGCCCCCCCACCGCGGCCCAGTTCGAGCGGCGCCTGGCCGGCGCCCGTGCCCACAATCGATGGCTCGTCGACTTCTGCGCCGCCGCGCCGGGCCGGCGGGCGGGCATCGCCCAGATCTTCTTGAACGACGTCGACGCGGCGGTCACGGACGTGCGCTGGACGAAGGAGCAGGGCCTGCTCGGCGGCGTGCTGCTCCCCGGCCGACCCGACGACACCGAGCTCGCGCCCCTCTACGACCCGGTGTACGAGCCGCTCTGGGCTGCATGCGAAGATCTCGAGGTCCCGATCACCCACCACTCGGGCCAAGGCTCACCCGACTACGGCCGGTCGTCGGCGGCGGGTGTCATGTGGATCGTCGAGACGCAGTTCTTCTCGCACCGGCCGCTGTGGCAGCTCATCATGGGCGGGGTCTTCGAACGTCATCCGCGCTTGCGCTTCGTCATCACCGAATCGGGTTGCACTTGGATCCCCGACACGCTGAAGATGCTCGACTCGTACCACGCCCAGATGGCGTCGGGCCGGATTGGGGAGCTCAAGTACAGCGAGGAGGAGCGGCTGTCGCTTCGCCCGAGCGAGTACTTCGCCCGCAACTGCTTCGTGGGGGTTAGCTTCCCGAGTCCCGCCGAGGCGCGCGCCATGCGCGCGCTCGGGCTGGACCGCGTCATGTGGGGCAGCGACTACCCGCACCACGAGAGCACCTACCCCTACACGACGCAGGGACTGCGGCGCGCCTTCGCGGACTGGGACCCCGCCGAGATCCGCCAGGTCACCAGTGAGAACGTGGCGAGCGTCTACGGATTCGACGTTGCCGCCCTGGCCCCGATCGGGTCCCGGGTCGGTCCACGCGTCGACGAGGTCGCGGTGACCCTCGACGCCGTGCCGCCCGACTCCGCGAGCCCCGCGTTCACGAGGGGCTAACGCCCCGGGCTACGCGCCGGTGCGGGTTTCGCCGAGTACTCCTCGCGCAGCTTCGACTTGACGATCTTGCCCGTCGCGGCGCGGGGCAGGTCGCGACGCACCTCGAGCTGCTCCGGCACCTTCTGGGTCATGAGTCCCGCGGCGCGACAGAACGTGACCATCTCGTCGAAGCCAAGTGGATCGCCGCCCTCGGGGCTCTGGACGACCGCGCACACCCGCTCCCCCCGTTCGGGGTCGGGCAGCCCAATGACGGCGACGTCGGCAACCTTCGGGTGGGTGTACAGGAGGTCCTCGACCTCCTTGGCGCTGATGTTCTCCCCCTTGCGGACGATCACATCCTTGAGCCGTCCTGTGACGACGAGGTGCCCGTCGGCGCGCAGCTTCCCGAGATCGCCGGTCCGGAAGAACGAGGAGTCGTCGAACGCCTCCGGGGTCAGCGCGGGGTCGGTGTAGCCGCGAAACACCATCGGCCCCCGGACCCGGATCTCACCCTCCTCGTCGGGCCCGGCTGGCTGGCCGTCGAGCGCGACGACGCGGACCTCGATCCCCACGATCGGCTTGCCATCGGTGCTGGCGAGCTGCTCGTCGCTGTCGTGCGGTGAGCCTTGGGCGATCATCGGCACTTCGGTCATGCCGTAACCGTGCGCGATGCCGCGTCCACCGATCTCGCGCTGCACCTCGTAGTGCAGCTCGGGTGGCTTCGGAGCGCCGCCACCCGACATGAGCCGCAAGCTCGGCAGGATCGGCGTTCCCGGTTCCTTGCGCTGCTCGGCCAGGAACGCCTGGTAGAAGGCGGTGCTCCCCCCGACCATCGTGACCCAGTGTCGGCGCAGCACCGGCAGCACGTCCGGCGCGGAAAACGCTTCGATGAGCACCGCGGGGAACCCGAGGCTGAGCATCGTGACGAGGTAGTCCGGGCCTCCGATGTGGGCGTACGGAAAGGCGATCGACCCGACGTCGTCGGGTGACATGTCGAGTGCGACGGCGAGGCCCCAGCCGCCCGCGATGAGCGACTGGTCGGTATGACAGACGCCCTTCGGGTCCGCGGTGCTACCCGACGTGTAATAGATCCAGCGGACCGGGGTGTCGTCGGCTGTCGTCCCGGCGGGAGGGGGCGGGAGGCGGCCCGGGGCGGCCTCGGAGAGTCCGTCGTCGACGACCACGACGACGGGCGGGTCGGTAAGGTCCGCGGTGACACGCCGGGCGAGGGCGGGGTAGTCGAAGCCGCGGAACGACCCGGGGATGAAGAGGTACCGGGCCCCGGTCTGGCGGAGCGCGAAGGCGACTTCCCGGTCGCGGTACAGGTGAATGATCGGGTTCTGGACCGCGCCGAGCCGGCACAGCGCGCCCGAGAGCACCACCGTGTCGATGCGGGTCGGGAGCTGCCATGACACCGGCGTGCCCTCGCCGACGCCGGCGGCGTACAACCCGGCCGCGACCCGTTCGGCCCGGTCGCGGTACTCCGCGAAGGTCAGGGTTCGGTCCGCCTCGTCGATCAGCATCGGTCGGTCGGGGCTTGCCTCGGCGCGTCGCTCGATCAGCTCCCAGAGCGTTCGGGCCCCCGTCACCGTCGTTGTCTCGACCACGCGCGCAACCTATCCGCGCCCCGGTGGGTGCGGGGCGGGCCCGGATGCGTCGGGTCGAGCGTGACAGACTGCGGCCGATGCCGACTGTCACCCGTGTCCTCGCCCTCGAACCCGTCCCGACCCTGGCCGACTACGTCGCCGGCGGCGGAGGGCGGGGTCTCGAGGTTGCGACGCGCACCGGCCCCGACGCGGTGCTCGAGGTCGTCACTGCTTCAGGCCTCGGAGGCCGAGGCGGCGCCGGCTTCCCCGCCGGGCGCAAGTGGAGCACCGTGCGGTCGTTGAACTCGCCGGTCTACCCGTCCGCGGTCGTCGTCAACGCGGCCGAGGGTGAGCCAGGCTCGTTCAAGGACCGCTCGATCCTGCGCGCCAACCCGTACCACGTGCTGGAGGGCGCGCTCATCGCGGCGCGGACCGTCGGCGCTGACCGGCTGATCATCGGGCTCAAGCACACGTTCACCCCGGAGATCGAGCGGGTGCGGCGCGCGCTCGACGAGGTGCGGGACGCCGGATGGGCCGAGGGCATCGCGCTGTCGTACTTCGAAGGGCCAAGCGAGTACCTCTACGGTGAAGAAACCGCGCTGCTCGAGACGATCGACGGCCGCTACCCGTTCCCGCGCATCGCTCCGCCCTATCGGCGCGGCGTCGAAGAGGTCCTGGAGTCGCCGTCCGACGTCACCGCGAACAGCGCGTCGGCGGCGCACGTCGAGATGGCCGCTCCGGGCGGTGAGTCGTTCGCACCGCCCACGCTGGCCAGCAACGTCGAGACGCTCGCCAACGTGCCCGCGATCCTCACCGAAGGCGCCGACTGGTTCCGATCGGTCGGAACCGACGAGTCGCCGGGCACGATCGTGTGCACGATCACCGGCCGGACGCAGCGTCACGGCGTCGCCGAGTTTCCGATGGGGACTCCGCTGCGCGAGGTCGTCGAGACGATCGGGATCGGACCCGAGGACGGTCATCGCTTCACGGCGCTGCTCTCGGGGGTCTCGAACCCGATCCTGCCCGCCGAGCTGCTCGACACGCCCATGAGCCACGAGGCCATGCACGCGCTCGCCACTGGGCTCGGCACCGGGGGCTTCATCGTCTTCGATGACCGCGACGACCTGGTCGCCGTCGCCGCCGGCGTGTCCCGGTTCCTCGCGGTGGAGTCCTGTGGCCAGTGCACGCCCTGCAAGCAGGACGGGCTCGCGCTGTCCCGGCTGCTGACCCAGGTGTCACGCTCGGACGCGACCGACGACGATCTCGAGGCCATGGACCGGCTGCTCGACACCGTCACGAACAGCGCCCGCTGCAACCTCGCTTACCAGCAGCACGACGTGGTCGACAGCATCCTGGAGCTCTTCCTCGACCGGTTCCAGGACCACGTCACCGAGGCCGCCCCGGCCCTCGAGCCCGAGCCGATCGTGCCCATCCTCGACATCGTCGATGGGCGGGCGGTCCTCGATGTCCACCAGACCTCCAAGCAGCCAGATTGGACCTTCGACGCCGAATTCTCGGGCCAGAGTCCCGCCGACCGCCTCGACGACCACCGGGCCCACGAAACGCTCTGAGTCGAGTCAGCCCGTCAGCAGGAGGGCGGGCCAGTCGGAGCCCGTCAGCAGGAGGGCGGGCCAGTCGGAGCCCGACGGGCTGAGCTCACCCGGCGGTCGGCCCGCGGGCGTGGCCGTCACCAGGTGAGCGCGAAGTAGATGGTCGTCGAGACTCCGACCACCAGGCAGTAGACCGCGAACGGAGTCAACGTGCTGGTCTTGAAGTACCGCATCAAGAACCGCACGGACAGGTAGGCGGTGATCGCGGCGAAGAGGCTGCCGACCAGGACCTGGCCGCGGACGTGGTTGCCGTTGGCGCCCAGCAGGTCGGGCAGCTTGTAGACGCCAGCGGCGAGGATGATCGGCGTGGCGAGCAGGAACGAGAACCGGGCCGCGTCCTCATGGTCCAGGCCCCGGAAGAGGCCGGCCACCATCGTGATTCCAGAGCGGCTGATACCCGCGCACAGGGCCAGGACCTGCGCCACGCCGATGACGCCCGACTCGCGGTACTCGAGCGTGTCGAGGCGCCGGGCACCCTGCTCATTGAGCCCGTGAGCCACCGCGACCGCCTGAACCTGCTGGCGGCGCCGGAGCCGCTCCCCCGCGAGGAGGATGAGCCCGTTCACCGTGAGCAGCGCCGACGCGGCGACCGGCTTTGCCAGCAGCACCCGCAGCTCGTGCTCGAACAGCACGCCCATGATCCCGGCCGGGATGGTCGCGACGACCAGCAGCCACGCCAGTCGCTCGTCGACCGTCTCGACGCGACGGGTGCGCAAGGTGTGGAAGAAGCCTCGGATGATGCGGACCCATTCCTGGCGGAAGAACCAGAGCAGCGCCAGCGCGGTCGCGACGTGCAGCCCGACCAGGAACGCCAGGTAGAACGACTCCTTGGCCGCCTCGTCGGTCACGATCGAGCGCCAGCCGAACAGCGCGGGGATGATCACCGAGTGGCCCAGGCTCGAGATCGGAAACAGTTCGGTGACGCCCTGGATCAGCCCGATGATGATCGCTTGGAGGTAACTCACGCCGCGACGCTAACCGCTGCCCTGCTCGTCTCCGAGGCTCGGGCTGGCAACGCCCGCCCACCGACGAGGGCGCGCCCCGGACCGCCGGGAGCGGCGCCGCGTCGGTCAACCGTGGGGCGGGCCGGCGAGCCGCTGGTAGATCTCCAGGAAGGAGACCGCGGCTCCGCGACCCGATGCGAGCCGGGTCAGCGACGACGCGCGAGGAATCTCGACGATCTTCACGAACCCAAATCGCCGAGGAACACGACACTGGCAACGCCGCTCAGCACGTGGCCCAGACGCCGCGTCCAGCGGTCGTCCGGGGAAGCCACGGAGACCGTTCGACTGGCGGGCGGGCCGGACTCGGCGGCGCGTCCGCCGGACGGGTTCGTGGGAAGGCGACCACGCGTCGCGGCGTCGGTCGGTGGGGCTCGGAACCGCCGCGGGGGCGCGAGGGCTGACGTCGGGTTCGTCACGCCATGCTCCGTGTCCGGGGGGTGGCGCTCGCACCGGTCGGTCGAGTCGACACCCGCGCTGGGGGACGGCCGCGCACTGCGGCGACCGGCCGAGACTCGCGGGATCGGGGCGTTCGTGCGGTGACCCGGCGACGCTCGAGGGGCGCGACGCGCACCGCCACGAGGAGGACCACCAGACCGCACACGACCAGGAAGGTGATCGCCATCGCCGCCGTGTTGCGGTCGGTTCCCGCGCTGAGACCGTGCACCGTCGCCAGCACGAAGACGGCGAAGCTCAGGTAGTGGACCCGACGCCAGATCTGTAGGGGAAGGTGGCTGCGGAAGAGCGACGTGAGCTCGACCGACAGCAAGAGGTACAGCGCGACGATTCCCAACGCCACCGCGGCAGGGTGCCAGCTGCTGGCGAACGGTACGAACGTCGCGACCGCGCTGAAGGGCACGTAGGTGTCCGCCATGACGGCCCCGACGTGCACCACGACGAAGATGACGCCGAGACCGCCCAGGTAGCGATGCAGATCGAGCAGCCACGCGGGTCGTGGCCGCCGTCCAAAGATTCGGGTGGACAGGGCGACGCCCCAGAGGACGCTGGCCGCAAGCAGTCCCCACGCGATCAAGCCCCCGGCGCGTGCGACGTACCACAGGGTCTCTCCGGTCATGCGGTCACCTCCGTCAGGGCCGACCGTTCCGCCGGCCGGTCGATGAACTGGCTCACCAGCCGGTTGGTCAGGACGTCTCCGTCGTCGTCGATGAGCAGGACGGCGACGCCGAGCTGTTCGAGGACGGTCAGCCCGGAGGATCCGGCGAGGAAGGCGGCTTTCGCGAACGCTTCGGCTTGCCAGCCCTTCGCGGCGATCGCGGTGGCGGTCCAGAGCTTCGTGTCGCTCGGGGCGCCGCGGCGGGGGTCGATGAGATGGTGGGCTGAGCCTCGGCTGGTTTCCCAGCGACGGTGCAGGCGGCTGGAGGTCGCGACGGCACCGTCTCGAAGCTGCGCGACGGCTGCCGGTGCGGGCCGTGACGGGTGCTCGATCGCGACCGCCCAGGACTCCTCGGGCGGGGTGCCCGCGGCACGGACGTCGCCGCCCAGGTTGACGCACGCGCCCTCGGCGCCGGCGGCGAGCAGCTCCTCGACCACCAAGTCGGCCGCCAGGCCCTTGCCGATGCCTCCGGGGTCGAAACCCACGCCCCGGGGCAGCCGCACCGTTCGGCTGTGGGTGTCGAGCTCGATGTCTCCCATCCCTCGGGTGAGGCTGCTATCGCCCGACCGGCACGCCCCGGTGCGCAGCTTGTCGAACGTCGCCGTGTAGCCGGCGCGGAGCACGTCGCCGAGGATCGTGGGGTCGAACAGGCCCCTCGTCATCCGCCATGCCTGGATGCCACGCTGGATCAGTTCGAAGGTCTCGGGAGAGACGCGACGCGGGTTCCCGCCCGCGGAGCCGTTGAGCTGACTCACCTCACTGGCGGGCAGGAATCGGCTCCACAGCCGCTCGAGTTCCTCGATCCGGGTCCGCGCCCGGGCCAGCAACTGAGGTGGACCGCCGACCAGGTACACGCGTGCGTCGCTGCCCATGACGGGGAAGGCGTCAGCTGGCATGGCTCGAGGTCACCGCGCTCGAGGAGCTCGACGACGAGGGCGTCGCCGAGACGCTGCTGGTCGACTGCGTCGAGTTCGTGGAGGTCGCGTTCGACGACGAGGTGTGACTCGCGGTGATGGCTGCCGCACCGGCGACGGGGTTGGTCGCCATGACCGCCACCAGACCGCTGAACGCCACGCCGGACACGACCGCCGCGGCCCACCGGGCCCGCGCCGCGGGGTGGCGGCGGCGCGGGCCCGGACGACCGACGGTGGGGGGACGCCGCCGGGGAAGGTCCGAAGGTTGGGATGCGCGCGGTGGGGGGCTCATGGGGGCTCCTCTGGTCGCTGATCGTGGCCCCGAGTATGGGATCTCGAGACAAGAAGCAATCCAGGCGGGTTCAAATGCCCGGTAAGAATTCTGCTGAGCCGCGGGATGCCTCATCCCTGCCCCGCAGCGGCGGGGGCCGCGGTGGTCCGTCGGCTACGAGTCGGGGGGGACTGGGAGCTCGATGGTGAAGATCGCTCCCCCATCGGGATGGTTTGCCGCTCGGACGTCACCGCCCGCGGCCTCGACGGCCTCTCGGACGATGGCGAGCCCCAGTCCCGAGCCGGGGAGGCCCCGGACGTCCACGGCCCGGTAGAAGCGGTCGAACACGTGAGGGAGGTCGCGTGGCGCGATGCCGGGCCCGTGGTCGCGCACCTCGAGACGGCCCGGCCGCACGGTCACGTCGATCCGTGTCGCGTCAGGGCTGAACTTTGCGGCGTTGTCGAGCAGGTTGTTGAGCGCGCGGAGGAGCTGGCCGGGTCGGACGACAGCGAACGCCGGCTCGGCGTCGAGCACGACTGCATGGCTGCTGCGCCGCTCGGCGCGATGGACCGCACGTTCGGCCAACTCGTCGAGCGCGACCCGTCCTTCGGGTTCGTTGTCGTATCGTTCCACCGCGAGCGCGACGAGCTCATCGACGAGGCCCGACAGCTCCCGCAGCTCGCTGTGAAGATCCTCGAGCAGGCGCTCGCGGGGTTCGCCGACGAGGTCCGGGTGGAGTCGCAGCGTGTCGATGTTCGCTCGGAGACTGGTCAGAGGGGTCCGCAGCTCGTGTCCCGCGTCTTGCACCAGTCGTTGCTGCTGGTTCCGCGACCGGTTCAGCGCGTCGAGCATCGACCGGAAGGCGCGGGTGAGCCGGCCGACCTCGTCCGTTCCGCCAGTAGGAACCGTGATCTCGAGCCGGCCGGTCGCTTCAACGGCTTCGGCGGCGTCGGTGAGTCGAAGCACCGGCCGCACGGTGCGCCGGGCGATCAACCAGCCGGCCGCGGCGGCCAGTGCGATCACCGCGATGCCCACGGCGAGGGCGAGGTCACGAATCGAGCCGAGCGCGTGGTCGGTGTCCGCGAGGCTGCGACCGATCTGGATTTCGCCGCCACCCGGCGAGGACACGCTGAGCACGCGGTAGCTGGTTCCGCCGACTGTCTCGGTGCGGGGAGGGGAGATCCGCGAGGGTCCGCCGCTTGGGGTCGAGGCGCCGGGCCGCAACTGACCGGGTGGGAGGAGTAAGGGGATCGTGGTCGGGGAGACGATCGTCGGGATCGTCGTGGGCCCGGTGGCGGTCGGTTGCGCGGTCCGCGGAACCGGCAGTTTCACGACCCCGGTCCAGCCGGCCACCGTGCCGCTCGGGTCGATGCACTCGAGGGCGCCTTGGGGCAGCCCGGCGAGCACCCCTCGCAATGGAAACGAACTTTGGCCTGGGTGAACGTTGGCCTCGCTGAGGGTCTCGCAGAGCATCGCGGCGTCGTGGCCGTCCCCGGCGAGCCGCTGGGCGTAGCCGACGAGCTCTGCATCGAGGTCGTCATGGAGGCGCTGATCGGTCGTCAGGTAGCTCACGACGGAGACGATCACGACGGAGAGCGCGGCGAGCACGGCGAGCGACAGCGCAAGACGAGCTCGGAGCGTCATGGCCCGCGCAGCGTGTAGCCGACTCCACGCATCGTCTGGATCAGTCGAGCGTCGCCATACTCTTCGGTCTTGCGGCGGAGATACCCGATGTACACCGCCAGGGACTTCGAGTCAGATCCGAAGTCGTAGCCCCAGATGCGCTCGTAGATCGTCGAGTGGTCGAGGACGATACCGGCGTTGCGGGCCAGCAGCTGGAGGAGATCGAATTCGGTCTTGGTCAAGTCGAGTTCATGATCGCCCCGCCAGGTGCGTCGCGCTGCCTCGTCGATCCGAAGGTCGGCCACTCGTAGCTCCCGATCAGGCGTTTCGTACGTCGCACGTCGAAGCAGCGCCCTGACCCGCGCCAGCAGCTCGTCGAGATCGAACGGCTTCGGCAGGTAGTCGTCGGCGCCCGCGTCGAGACCAGAGACTCGATCCGAGACCTCCGTGCGGGCCGTGGCGATGAGGATCGGCGTGCGCTCGTGGCGGGAACGCAGTCGTCGGCAGACGGTCAAGCCGTCGACGTTCGGCATCATCAAATCGAGCAGCAACAGGTCCGGCGTTTCCTCGTCGAAGGCCTCCAGCACGGCGGCCCCGTCGTTCACTGCCCGCACGACGTACCCGTCGAGTTCGAGTGCTCGCACCAACGATTCCCGGGTCGCCCGATCGTCCTCGGCCAGCAGGACCCGATGTGCCATCGTTTAGGTATATCCCGCCTGGGTGAGGCGCGGGTAAGAGAGTCCGCTCGGCGCGTCAGTCATCGTTCGCCGACCCGTCGTCGAGCACGAGCTCCTCGAACGCGGCCACCCCGTACGCCGCGTCCGGGCGTGCACGGGCGTCGTGCCAGTCGGAGCGCGACGGCGCCGGCGTCTGGCGCCGGGGCGTCGGAAACCGCAGTCCGGCCCGCCGCACATCGACGGGCCGAACTGCACGCCGGTTATGCGTTCCCGGGCCCTGCGCCCGGCCCGCCGCCGGGGCCACCCCCTGGACCGGCAGATCCTGTCTGGATACTGGTCGCGGTGATCGTCCCGTTGGTCGTCGTACCGGGGACGACGATGCGCTCGCCGACCGTGAGGTCACTCACCTGTCCGGTCTTGATGACGGTGACCTTCGTCGACGACGAGGTCGTCACGGTGACGGTCGAACCGCTGCTGGTCTTGACGGTCACCGTCGAGCCGTTCGTGGACTCGACCGTGCCCATCACGGGGCGCCCACCCGGGCCGCTGTTCGTGCCACTCGGTCGGTTCGACCCACTCGGCGCGCTTCCCTGCTGACCACTCGATCCACTCGGCGGCCCGGGAAGGGACCTGGTGCCGCTGTCGGTGATCTGCTGGGCCGAGATCGCGGTGCTGGATCCGCTGCCCATCACCGCGACGTGGTCGCCGACCTTGATGTCGGTCAGTGAGCCGCTCACCGCTTCATTGACGGTGGTGGATCCGGTTGTCACGACCGTCGTCTTCTTGCCGTTCTGAGCAGTCATCGAAATGGTGGAGCCGCTGATGCTCGAGATGGTCCCCGCGGTTCCCTGGCCCCCGGGACCGCCGCGTCCTTTGGGACCAGGACTGACCGTCCCGGCCGCCGCGGTGCTCGCGGAGCTCCCGGAGGTGACAGCGTTGACGCCGACGACGCCAGCGACCGCGATGGCAAGCGCGGCCGCCGCGGCCAGGATCAACGTGCGTGGTGACCGCCGCGCGTCGCCTCGCGATCGCGGCGGTCGGGATGTCGTGGCCCACCAGTCGTCGGCGGCCGCATCGTCGGTGACCTCGTGTTGGTCATCGTCTGGACTGGGGGAGGTCTGGTCTTCCATGGTTGGTTCCTTTCGCTGGTTGCTGGTCGGGGGGGTCATTCCTGGCGCCGGTCATCAGGTTGGTGGTCACGATGGTCATCGCCTGTCCGTTCCCTCGGGCGAGATGGTGCGGGACGGACGTAAAGGCGGCGACGGAGCCCGGCAAGAAATCGGTGAGAATCGCCGCGGCGCGGGGTGGCTGCGACCCGCGCCGGGCTCGACCCGACGGTGCAGCCGCCTCCTCGGAGCTGCTCGTCACCGACGATCGAGCGGCTCGATCGCGGGCGCCCCGAGCTCATCCGCGGCCGGTGGCCGACCGCGCGCCCGACCGTGCCGCGACGGCCCCGGAGCGCTTACCTCATTCTTAGGGTGTTGTGCGATGGTCTGACGGCGCCCCACCGTGAACTGCGGTGACTCGACCGCCGAACAGCCATGCTTCGGCTGGTCGGGGTGCGCGTGCCCGACGACACCGCCAGGCGCGTGCACGACAGACTGCTGACCGAACACTTCGCCACCCCAGGAGCCGAACCCCATGGCACCCACCCGTCGACCCCGTCACTGGAAGCGGTGGCTGATCGCCGGCATCGTCGTCGTACTCCTTCTCGTGGTGGGCGGACCGTTCGTCTACTTCCAGTTCATCGAAGGATCCGCGCCGAAGCCATTCACGCTCTCCAAAGCCAAGGCGACGACCGCGGCCGTTCCGCTGGCCGGGACCTGGACGGTCACCTCGGGTTCTCAGGCCGGGTACCGCGTCCAAGAGACCCTGTTCGGGCAGAGCCACACCGCGGTTGGCCGACGACCGCCGTGACAGGCCAGCTGAGCGCGACCGCGACCCAAGTGACGAGCACCAGCGTGACCGTCGACATGACCAAGGTCACGAGCGATTCGGGCCAGCGCGATGGGCAGTTCCAAGGCCGGATCATGGACACCGCGCAGTTCCCGACGGCGAAGTTCACGCTCACGACGCCGATCGACCTCGCGACGACCCCAAAACCCGGCTCGACCGTGACCGAGACCGCCGCGGGTTCCCTGGTCCTGCACGGCACCACCCACTCGGTCGAGGTACCGATCTCCGCGCTCGAGAGTGGGAACACGATCCAGGTCACGGGATCCATTCCGGTGGCGTTCTCGGATTACAACATCGACAACCCGAGCGGCGGGCCAGCCTCCGTCGGCAGCTCCGGCACCGTCGAGTTCCTCCTCACCTTCCACCACGCCTGACCGGGCCGCCGCCCCGACGGCGCGGCATTGCGGTTCGCCCGCCGCGGTCGCCCGGGACGACCCCGGACCACCCTCGGCGAGGCTGGCCCCCCGACCCGTGCGTGGGCCTCACGGTCACCCGTCCAAGGCGCATCGGCGTACCCGAGCCGGGCCTCGCTCTCGGAGTGTGACCGGCTCACTTCGCCGTTCGGGCGGGTGGCGGCGTGTCTCGACGGGTTTTGCCCCGTCCTTACTTCACGGCGGTCCCGCTCTTACGCGACGCTGCGATCGTCGCCCGATGCACGAGACGTCGACCATTCGACGACGCCCCACGCGTCGCGGCCGTCCCTGAGCGGCGTCTGCGCGATGCGACCCGAAGTCCTCAGCCCCGAGCCCACCCGAGCCGGAACTCTCCCCCCGGCTCCACCCTCGACCGCCACCCGGCGACGACGGGCCATCCGCGCCCACGGCCGCGCCACCCGACCCGTCCGACCTGGGAGTGGACCGCTCTGCTCGTGCTCCTCGGGATCACCGCGGTGCTGTACCTATGGGGTCTCAGCGCGTCGGGCTGGGCGAACAGCTATTACTCGGCCGCGGTGCAGGCGGGGACGAGGAGTTGGAAGGCGTTCTTCTTCGGCTCGTTGGACGCGGCGAACTTCATCACTGTGGACAAGTCACCGGTGTTCCTGTGGCCGATGGAGGTCTCCGCCCGAGTCTTCGGGTTGAGCTCGTGGAGCATCCTCGTCCCCCAGGCCCTCGAAGGGGTGGCCACGGTGGGACTGCTCTACGCGACGGTCCGGCGCTGGTTCGGTCCGCCGAGTGCCTTGCTCGCCGGGGCGATCGTCGCGTTGACGCCGGTTGCGGGCCTGATCTTTCGCTACAACAACCCTGACGCGCTCCTGTTGCTCCTCCTCACCGCCAGCGCGTACGCGCTGACCCGGGCATTGGAGAATGGCAGCGGGCGGTGGCTGACCATTGCCTTCGCGTTGATCGGCTTCGGGTTCCTCGCCAAGATGCTCCAGACGCTGATGGTCGTGCCACCGTTCGCGTTCGTCTATCTCACGGCGGCCCCACCGACGTTGGCCCGTCGTCTTCGCCAGCTCCTCGTGGCCGGTCTGGCGATGCTGGTGAGTGCGGGCTGGTGGATCGCCGCGGTCCAGCTCACCCCCGGCGCCGACCGCCCGTATATCGGTGGGTCGCAGAACAACAGCCTTTGGAACCTGATCTTCGGGTACAACGGCTTTGGACGGCTGACCGGCAACGAGGCCGGCAGCGTCGGGGGTGGCGCTCGGGCGGGAAGCCGTTGGGGTCCGACCGGTCTGACCCGTCTCTTCAACGCGAGCTTCGGCGGTCAGATCTCTTGGCTGTTGCCGGCTGCCGGGATTCTGCTCTGCGCGGGATTGGCGACCACGTGGCGCCGCTCCAGGACGGACCGAACGCGCTCCGCACTTGTGCTCTGGGGAGGTTGGCTGTTCGTCACCGGGACCGCGTTCAGCCTCGGACAAGGAATCATTCACCCGTACTACACCGTCGCGCTCGCCCCCGCGATTGGGGCCGTCGTGAGCATCGGCGCTGTCGCACTGTGGCGTCAGCGAAGCCGGGCGGCCTGGTACGGGCTGGTCGCGGCCTTCGTCGCGACGGTCGTGTGGTCCGACCACCTGCTCGCTCGAACGCCGACCTGGCATCCGTGGCTCCGCACCGTGTTGGTAGTCGGCGGCGTCGCGGTCAGTGGCGCGCTACTGGTGTGGCCGTTCATCGCCCGGCGGCCATCTCGTCTCGTCGTCGCGGTGGCGGTCGTCCTCGCATTGCTCGGTCCGGGGACGTACACCCTCGCGACCGCCACGACACCTCATAGCGGCGCCATCCCGTCGGCGGGACCGGCGACGGCTGGGGCTGGTCCGGGAGGGCCCCCGCCGACCGGGGGACGCGGCAGCGGGCCGGGCGGAACGGCCGGGGCCAACCGCGCTCTGGGCGGTGGCCTGCTCGACGGCACCTCGGTGAGTTCGCAACTCCGGTCGTACCTCACAGCCCAACACTCGACGACCGCCTGGCTGGCGGCGACGGTCGACGCCAACAACGCGGCGAGCTATCAGCTGGCGACCGGCGAGCCCGTCATGGCCATCGGTGGCTTCAACGGCACCGATCCCGCGCCCACGCTTGCTCAGTTCGAGCGCGACGTCGCCGCGCACAAGGTCGACTTCTTCCTCGCGGCGGGCGGGTCCGGTTTCGGCAGTGGGCCCGCCGGGCCCGGCCCGACGACGAGCACCGCGGCCGACCAGATCAGCGCCTGGGTTGCCGCCCACTTCAGCGCTCAGGTCGTCGCCGGCGTGACGCTCTACCGCCTTCGCTGACCGAGAGCTGACCCGAGTATCACGGCCTGCGGTGCGCAAGCCACCACCCCCGCGGTGGGGTGCCGGTCAACGGGTCGGGTCGAGGCGGCCGCCGGTCGGTACGGCGATCGCTATGCGAACGGGCGCATCGCCGGCTTCCCGCTCGCGATGGACTGCTGCGTCGCTACGGAGAGTCCCAGCGCCTCGATGGCGCGCTCGGCGCTGAGCAGACCCGGGTCGGCGGCACCGCGCAGGGAGTCGACGAAGTATCGACACTCCGCTTCGTACGGATTGATGTCGCCGAGCGTGAGCTGGGCCGGTGCCCCTCGAGTCGGGTAGGACATCACGGTCGTCGCGGGCGGCCCGTCGGTGAAGAATCGGGTGGTGATCTCGAGGGCTAGATCCTCGCCCACGATCTGGAAGCCGATGCTGTAGGGAAAGCTCGGCGGCATGACGCCGCTCGCTTCGACCTGGGCGACGACTTCGGGGTATCGGAGCGTGGCGAAGACGTGCCCCGGGCGTCCGTCGCCAACCGGACTGGCAACGGCGTCGACTTGATCGGGCTCGCCGAAGAGCCAGGTGAGGACGTCGAAGTCGAAGGTCATGAGTTCCGTCGTGGGATCGCTGTAGTGAGCCTTGTGATCGACGCCATCGGGTCGAAGGTAGGAACCGAGCCGGTACGCGCGAGCCGCGATGGGTCTCCCCAACTCGCCAGCTGCGAGGGCCGCCTTGATGTGCTGATACGCGGGAAGGGACCGCATCAGTAGCCCGACCAGCAGCAGCCGAGCATTCGCTTTGGCAGTCTCCAGCATCCCCCGGGCGTCATCGAGCGTGCCGGCCAATGGCGTCTCGCAGAACACAGGCTTGCCCGCGTTGAGGGCCCGTGTGACGAACTCGCGATGGACCGGTGTGGGCAGGCACACATCAACGGCATCAATGGAACGGTCGAGAGCCTGCTGAAGATCCTCGGTCGCGATGCCACCGACCGCCTGGGCGACCGGTTCCACCCTCTCTCGGGTCCGGCCAAAGATGACCGCGACCTCAACACCTGGCACCGCGGCATACGCGTGAGCGTGCATTTCGCCCATCGATCCCGCGCCGAGAATTGCGATCCGCATCCCGCCAGCGTGCAGCAACTCGAAATTCGCGTCAACCGAGGCCGATGCGCTTTTTCACCGCACCTCTAACTCAACCCCGAACGAGTTCTGTCAAGAACCCGCGGTGGACCTGAGGGTGGGTTGCCGACACAACTCCACGGCTCCGACCGCACGGGGTCACACGGCCAAAGGTGGTCGCTTCTTCCCACGCTAACCCAGCCGACTTCCCATGGGGTCTGACCTTCATCCCGGCATTCGGTACGCTCGTGGTGGTCTGGGCCGCATATTGGTATCTTGTGGGGTATCAAAACTTGATCACATCGCTGACCTGCGAGTTCGCAGGAGCGTGCCGTAGATCGAGTTGTGAATTCTGAGACTCCTGCGGCTTATGAGGTTTGTACCCCGCCTCCAGCGGCGACGATCCGGTCTTTCACGAGCCAGCAAGAAATCGCTGGTCAAGGCCTGATCGAGTTTTGACACCCCACACGCCACCGACCAGCGGGTCACGATCGCTCGCATCGGTCAGGCACCGTTCGGTTGGGACGACCGCGAAGAGGTCTGACGGTTGACCGTGCCGCTCGAAACGGAGTCCAGCCGACCCGCTCGCGACTCTGCGACTCGCGACTGAAGGCGAAAACCAGCGCGACCCGACTTCTTTTTAGCCCCGAATCTCAGGGTCGCCGCGTCTGGTCAGCCCTGAAGGCTGAATGGCGGATAGTGATCAGTCACCAACAGAAACGCGTATCCGAGGACCCGGTTGTGCCAACGCATCACGCCGACGATGAAGTCAAATGCCCACCGCGGATAGCGACCGGTGATCAGAATTGAGAACCAAGCGACAATCACGACAACGATGCCCGCAATATCAAGGGCGATGAGAACGATGTAATGCGGAATCGCGAGCAGCCATTTCACGAGCGGCAGCCAGCGATTGAGCTGAGCCGGGACGTCCGGATAGGCCATGTCTAAGTGAACGCTCTGATCCTCGTCGGTCGAGGGGTACTCGTCTCGGAGGAGAAGGAGAAAGGCTCCCACTCGGTTGTGCAACCGGAGAAGCGCGAGATTCCAGTCGAACCACCAACGGGGGTACTTCTCGCGAAAGAGGATCATCAGCAATGGTGCGAAGAACAGCAGACCGCCGGCGGCGATGAAGCCACCACGGCTGGTGCCAACGAAGAGCCCACCGCCGTTCACGGTCGAAAGAATGATGATGATCGGGATGGCGACGAAGATTCGGAAGAACGTCGTCACACGGTTGAGATCACGATCCGGATAGTCGACAGTGAAGTCGATCGGATATCCATCGGCAGTTGGTTGCATGGCTTGCCTCGATCCTGGATGGTTGCGGGTCGGCCGACGCGAGGGAGATGGCTCGTCCCCAATTTGTAGCCGACGGATTCGGTCAGTACCCGCTTTCAGTCGGACCGGGCTGGGCTCACTGGTCGAGCAGTTCCGGTGGGCTCGGGCGATTGGTGACGAGCGCGGCCCACGAGACGCGGGCGCCCGGCCGGCGCCCGGCGCATGATTCGCGATCTTCAGAACCGCGAGTCGATCTCCGCCGGACTAGCCCGTGAAGACGAGCGTACGTTCGGAATAGGCGCGCGACCGCGTCCGCCCTAAGTCCTGGGATGCTGACGGGAGTGTCATGGGTGCAGGGGTAGTCGGTGCCCAGTTCGGCTTGGGTGTTGTGGCGCCAGGCCAGGGTGGGCTACCGACAGAACTCCGCGACCCTGCCCGGGGCGGTCATCGGGGGGCAGGGACTCCGGGCAGATCCCGCGCTAGCCCCCGCAATTTCCCACCGGATAAATCAGGCTCTGAAGGTACCGCGAGGAGACGGGGCGTGGTCGACGCCTCCCGCAGTCCCGCAAGTCGTGTTGGCGTCCCTTGACGACCCGGACGCGGTCAATCGTGTAGGGACCCACCTGGGGGTTAGCAGGCCCTCGTCACCACGACTTATCGTCTCGCCGACCAACGCGACACCCCAGAGCTGCGGTTGCTTGGGGCAAAGCCCCATGCGCTCCGCTGATAACCAGGGATGAGCTGCTCTCGAGTTCCTCGGCGTTGAGGGCCCGCCGCCAAACGCTCGTCACTGGGACGAAGGGCTGCCCTGTGCTGTCGGACTGCGCCGAATGAGCGCGGATGCTCGAGCTGTCACGCCACGGCGTAGTCCTAGTGAACAGTCAAAGGAGGCTGGTCGTTCGGACTGGGGCGGGCGCCCCGAGGAGGTATCCCTGGGCGTAGTCGACGCCGTAGTCGCGGAGGAAGGCGAGCGTCTCGTCGTCTTCGACGACCAGAACCTCCACGCTGCGGGGAAGTTCAGACTACCGTTGTCGGGGTGGGTGACCCGGTCCGCGAGCAATGGGTCGCCACGGCCGCCGCGGGCAAGAGCTTTGCGGAGGTGGGCGGCCTGTGGGGAACGATCAACGAGCAGGTCACTGTCGCCGCCCGCGCCGGGGCGACCGCCACCACGATGATCGATATGGTGCCCAGCGACGGGAGCGATGAGAACCTTTGGAAGCTGTTCTGCGAGCGCGCCGCCTCGCTCGGCGTGACCGATACCACCTGCGTGCAGGGCAGCATCGATGACCCCGAGACGGTGCAGCGCGTCGGCAGCTTCGACGTCGTCTCCTGCAGTGGCGTCCTTTACCACTGCCCCAATCCCCTGTCCACGCTGCGCCAGCTGCGCGCAATCACGCGCGAGACGCTCATCCTAGGAACGGCGTCGATGCCGGAGACGGTATCCAACGCGGCCGGGACCGTCTCCGTCGAAACGGGCGCCGCGCTACTCGTCCCCGCCCTGACCCAGAGCCAGCGCGCCGTGCTAGGGCAGTGGCTGCGCGAGATCGGCGGCGTCCAGGCGCTCGGCGTCAACTATCCGATGCAGACGGACTGGGCCCTGGACGACTATGGCGCGTGGTGGTGGTTCTTCACTCGCGACTACGTCGCCGCACTGCTGCGCATCGCCGGCTTCGAGGTGGAGACCGTCGCGAGCTACTGGGAAGGGCGGGCGACGCTCTACCTCGCCAGGACCGCGGGGTCTCCCCCGCCACCCGCGTCCTAATGGCGCCCGCGACGCGGCCCCGGGAGCGGTCGGGGACCATCTGCTTCGTGACAACCGACTTCGCCGGCGTGATCCGCAACGGCGGGATCGGCACGCACTACTGGCTCATGAGCCGGCTGCTCGCTCGGTGCGGCTGGGAGGTCCACGTCCTCTTCTGCGGCGGCGTCGACGACGAGGAGCGGCTGCGCGAGGCGCCCGCGGTACTGGCCCGCGAAGGGATCATATTCACCGTGCTCGAGGACCTTCCCGCGCCGCCCGGGGCCGCAATCCGCCACTTCGGCGGCGACGCCACTACGCTGGTTCTCAGCGAGCAGGTCCTTGAGGCGCTTGAGGAGCTGCATGCCGAGCACAGGTTCGACCTCGTCGAGTTCCCTGACTGGGGCGCGCTGGGCCTGAGGCCGATTCAGGCCAAGGCCGCTGGTGACGCGCTGCTCGACGTCCCGCTCGCCGTCAAGCTGCACAGCACGACCCAGTGGCAGCGGGAGGGCAACTTGCAGCTGCGTCCCTCCCCGCGCGACCTGAAGATGGAGTTCTGCGAGCGCTACGCGTTCGAGCACGCCGACATCCAGTTCAGCCCCTCACGCTACATGCTCGACTACACCCGGAGGGTGGATTGGACAGTCCGCGACGACGCCGCCGTCGCCTATCCGTATCCCGATCCTGAGCCCGAGTTGACCGTGCAGGTGCCCGAGATCCGCGAGCTCGTGTTCTTTGGGCGGCTCGAACGGCGCAAGGGGCTGCATCTCTTCCTCGACGCGCTCGACACCGTCGAGCCCGGCATGCCCGCCCTGTTCCTCGGCAAGGACGCCCTAATCGACGGTCGCCGTGCCACCGAGCTGATCGCCGAGCGACTGGGTGACCGTCCCCACCGCATTGAGACCGAGCTCGACCGCGAGGGCGCCCTGGCGGAGCTGCGGCGCGGCGACCGGCTCGCCGTTATCGCCTCGCGCAGCGAGACCTTCGGCTTCACGGTCGCCGAGTGCGTCGCGAACCGCATTCCGTTCGTCGCTGCGCGCGCGGGCGGAATTCCGGAGGTCGTCGACCACCCCGAAGGCCGGCAGCGGTGGTTCTTCGAGCCCACCGCGGACGGGCTACGTGACATCCTGGTCCGCCGTTTGGTTGCTCCGGGGACCGAAGAGATCGAACTGCGGGCCGAGGTCGCCGCAGCCTGCGACCCGAAGCGCTGGAACGACCGAGTCGAGGCGATCTATCGCGGGCTCGTGGCGCGGCCGCCCCGTCCGTTGTCCGCGCGGGCCTCCGAACCAGCGACGGTGACCGTCGCGGTGTCGCATTACAACCACGACCGGTTCCTGCCCAGCGCGCTGGCCTCGCTGGCTGCACAGACCCGCCCGCCCGACGAGGTCATCGTCGTCGATGACGGCTCGACCTCGGAGACGGCACGCCGCGTGTTTGCCGAGCAGGCGACGCGCTACCCCGAGTGGACCTTCGTGCGGCAAGAAAATGCCGGGCCTGGCGTGGTCCGCAACCGCTGCCTCGACCGCGCCGTCGGCACCTACTTCCTACCCTTCGACTCCGACAACATTGCGACGCCCCGGCTCGTTGAGCGGCTCGTCGAGGCAATGGAGCGCAACCCTTCGCGCGCCGCCACGACGTGCCATAACCTCGCCTTCGTCGAAGACGCCGACATCGAGGCCGGCGACTTCGTCTTCCGCTACTCGCCGACCGGCGGTCCCCGACTCTCGGCCTGCGTCGAGAACGTCTACGGCGACACCTGCGCGCTCTTCCGGGCGGAGTCGCTGCGCTCCGTTGGGGGATTCGAGGTGCACCGCTGGTCCCCCCACGAGGACTGGGAGACCTTCGTCAAGATGACCGTCCGCGGCCTCGAGGTCGAGATCCTTCCACGACCCCTCTTCTACTACCGGACCAACGTCGGGGGGCGCCTGCAGGAGCATCGCGGCGACCCAGCGATAACCTTTCGCCAACGCGCTCACATGATCGACGAGTTCTTCGCCGACGCCGAGCTGACCCCCCGGGAGCGGCGCGACCTGTGGGAGTGCCTGCTGGCCTTCGACCGCCTCTCCTGGGAGGGGCTCAACGAGCAGCTAGCCGAGCAGCGCCACTGGCACGACAGCCAGATGGAGGAGCTCAACGCCTGGGGCCGGAGTCAGCTCGAGGACCTGCGCGCCCATCTCAACGAGAGGCTTGAGTCGGAGCGCTCCCGCGCCGAGGCGGCCGAGCGCGAGCTGGCGACCTGTGCGGCAACCGCCCCCCCGGTGCCCACCGTTCCGGACCGGCTGCTGGAGCGGGCGGTGCGCCTCGCCCGCCGTCTTGCCTCAGGCTTCTCACGCTCGGCGCCATGAAGGGGGCCCCGACACCGCCGGGAGGCTGGCAGCGGACACAGGAAACGGCGCCGGCTCGAGGTGTAGGCAGATGGGCGCGGGTCAAACGACTCCAGCTCAGCGAGGCTCAGGGTGAAGGGTGTCATTAGTCGGTCATGCGGCGCGGCGTTGGTATTCGTTGACGAGACCACCAAGACGCGGTTGGCGGATCACCGCGCCCCTCGTGGCTTGAACTCGGCTGGTCGGCTCGGGTGGTGCGAGATCGAGGCCTCGATGGGGTCGGTGCCGGTTGTAGTGCTCGACGTATTCGTCCAGAACCGCTTGTAGGTGACGGCGACCCTGGATCAGGGTCCAGTCGAGACACTCCTGGCGGACGGTGCGGACGGTGCGGACGGTGCGGACGAAGCGTTCGGCGAAGGCGTTCGCCTTGGGTGCACGAACTGGCGTCCGGATCACCCGGATTCCCTCGGAGCGGAAGACCTCATCGAAGGCTGGCGTGAACTTGGTATCTCGGTCTCGGACGAGGAGCCGGGGCGCGCTGAGGTCGGTGGTCATGGTGAGGTTGCGGGCTTGCTGGGTCACCCAGGCCCCATTCGGCCTTGCGGTGACACCGGCGAGATGCACCCGGCGGCTCCCGAGCTCGATGAAGAACAACACGTACAGCCGACGCAGCCACAGCGTCTCGACCGTGAAGAAGTCACAGGCCAACGCACCGTGAGCTTGGGTCCGAAGGAACATCGACCAGTTCGGCCCGCCACGACGGGGCGCGGGGCCGAGTCCGGCCTGACGCAGCACCCGCTGCACCGTGCTGGCGGAGACCCGAATGCCGAGGTGGCGAAGCTCGCCGACGATCCGTAGATAGCCCCACCGTGGGTTCTCGCGTGCCAAGCGGAGCACCAGCTCCCGGATCTGGTCCCCTACGGGCGGGCGGCCCAGCTTGGGGTAGGTCCAGCGGCGACGCACCAGCTCGCGATGCCAACGCAGAAGCGTGGCCGGGGTGACCACAAACGCCGACCATCGCACCCGGGGAAGTAAACCGGACAGCAACGCCAGCACCGCTCGATCCGCGGGCTCAAGGTCCAGTCGGCGTACCTGACGGCGCAGGACCTCAAGCTGGTGGCGCAAGACCGCGATCTCCACGTCTTTTGCGAGGCGGGAGCGGAAGCGGCCGCTCAGGACATCCAGGAACCGACGGGCAAGCAGGTACACGAACCGGCACAACATCGCCCAACAC